>JACCDP011270014.1_pt1 | contig 51993 bp, 52 predicted proteins | sample 7445841 | NCBI WGS metagenome assembly JACCDP01 (sample SAMN15323441, study PRJNA562643) | freshwater metagenome | isolation source: river surface water | place: USA:Blue River Watershed | collected 2017-08-17 | reverse complement strand
GGGCGCTTTTTGAACTCAAAGCGCAGCAAGGGGCTGGCCGGTCTTTCATCCGCAGAGGTTGCAGCAAGGGGCAATTGACGTTGCAGGATTTGAAGGACGGCAGATTCTCTGGTGACACGAAGCTCTAAAGTTTCTTGATGCTTTGTTTGCGTTTCTTGGTTGATTTGCCAAGGCAAGCTCAGTGGCTTGTTGGTCTGAACGCACACGGGCAGGTCAGAGGGCCAATTCACACACATCTGCCGTTCACTGAGTTGAACAACTTGTTGTTTGTAGAAATTGACGCCGCCTTCTTTGATGGTGGATTCGCAAAAGAATTCTTTCACTGGGGCGTCTGTGCATGCAGACAAACAAACAACAAAAAGACCTGCAGCAATGACTTTGTGTTTGTTGATGCTCGTTTTAAAACCAACGGTTCTCACATTGACCTTTGAAATTGGAGAAAACTTCCACACGACCCGATTCACCATCAAAGAACCGCACCCCTACGGCGTTGGTGTTGATGTTCAATTCACCAGTGGCTTTGTTGAACTGAAAAGCGTAGTTCATGCTGTCAACCACATGGTTGCTGTAAGAACCCTTGAACCCATCTTTGGTCTGTTGCGCGAAATGGTTGTGGGGATTCAATTCTTTGTAGAGTGGGAAGCGTTGGTTGTTGATATTGATTTCCCCGCGACGCAGTTGCAGCAAATGACGTTCAAAAATCTGTTGGTCTTCCATCACTTTCGACGCACTCAGATCGCTGTCGGGTGAAAAAGTTTGCCATTGTTGGGATTGTCCTTGGCACACCATGGTGGGGTAGATCCATCCATAGGCGAACACCACCAAAGGCAAGCTGATGGCCAACACCAAAACCAAAGTGCGAAGACGAATCCCACCATCTTCTTCTTCCAGCGAGGATGTGTCCAAATCGGCCAATGCCGCGTCCTGTGTGGGCATGTCGTCGATGGCTTGCTGCTCAGCGGAAACAGCGTGGGAGGATGACAAGGCGTCGTCGTCGGTTTCCTCTGGATGGATGGGGGAGGCCTCTACATGCTCGGGTGGGGCCAGACGCGTGTGCAAGATGTCACCCAGCGAGGAGGCTTGGGGGGGCAAGGCTGCAGTGACATCCTGATACGAGGACGACGAGAGCGCCTGGATGTTGTCTTTCACGGCAGCCGAAGCCACAGGCTGCTTGTTGTCTTTTTCAGCCGCATTTGCAAGCGGCTGCTTGTTGTCTTTCACTGCAGCCGAAGCCACAGGCTGCTTGTTGTCTTTTTCGCCAGCCGTTGCAAGGCCTTGGATGTTGTCCTTGCTCGATTCGCCTGAGCGCGCTTCTTTTTTCTTCTTCTTGTCGTCTTTGCCAGTAAACAAAGCGTCTAGTCGGACCCATTGCTTGGTCGGTTTGACCTGATCCAGCTTTTCATGCACCTGGTTGATGTCATCTTGCAAAGATTCCAAACGCGATTCAGTCGCCATCTCGCTCAGTGAATGCATTGCTTGATCGGTGGGCAAGTCCTGTGTGCGATCTTTCAAGACATCCACACCAATGGCTTGCAGGTTGTCCGTCAAGCTGTCTTGCCCCATGCCCTGACTAGTCGCTTTGGCCGCCGCATCTTGGATATTTTGGATATTGGCACTGGCCGTCGCACCTGGCACATTTTGGATATTGGCACTGGCCGCCGCACCCTGCACATTTTGGATATTCGCTTTGGTTTCGGCATCTTCTACATTTTGAATATTCGCTTTGCCAGCGGTTTCTTCTGCATGTTGGAGGTTGGGGTCCACAGCATGGCGCGCCAGTTTCAGCTTGCGTTCTTTTTGCTGCGCGTTGTTGGCCATTTGATTGACATCGGCTTGATTCTTGAAGCCTTCGCTGACATCCTTGATGTTGCTGTCGAGTGTGCGGTGAACAATGTTGCCCGCATGCGAAGCCGAAGAGACCTCTTCCCATTCGCCCGTCTTCTCGTTGAAGTGTCTTTGTTCAATCGCTTCGGCTGCTTTTTTGCCTCGTCCGATGCTGAACATGCTGCCATCAGCATGCGGTTTGCGTTTGGAGCGGCGCTTGTGCATTGATTTCGGATCAACCACATCCAAACCAAAGGGCTTGATGTTCTTTGTGGTCAATGCGTGCTCGAGGGACTTGAAGGCGTCCTGGGGGATGCCATAGGCTTTCTGGATGGTTTCAAAAAGACTCAGTTCCTTTTCATCCACTTTGCCGTCCGATTGCATGGCATCAAAGATCACCGTCAAGATCAACAGTTTTTGCTGCTGGTTCAGGTAGGGTGTGGACTCTTTCAAGAACTGGGACATCTTGAAGTTGCGCACATACTTCATGGCCGCCGTTTGCAAGCCTTCGAATTCACCGATCATCAATTTGAGCTGGCCGATTTCTTCTTTGGCGATGTTGCCATCCACAGACATCATGTAGACGATGCCTGCTGCCATGGCCAAATGCGCTGGGATGACGACAGCATTCAAATTCTCTGCGCTGTAGGTCCCCAAAATACTTTTTTTGTTCTTGAATTCAATCGCTTTAAAGTAGGGTTCGAATGTTTGCGACGACACCCCAAAAGCATTGGACATTTGCGTGAACAATGCCAACTCGGCACTGTTGACTTGACCGTCTGCCATGATGGAATCGCAGACATTGCACAAGATGCACAAACGATCTTCGTTGTTGAGTTGTTCGGGTGCTTCAGCCAAAAATTGACTCAACGGCACCGTCTCGACATATTCCATGGCCAAATCAAGGGCGTCTTCGTTGCCGCCCACCACGGCCTGCAGCTGGCTGCTCTCATGCTCTTCAATTTCGCCATCGGCGGTCATCATGTAGAGCAATGCCACCGTCAGAGACAGCATGGGCGTCAATTGAATGGGTTCGGACAGCTCAGTTTCCATTCGGCCACAATAACTGATGCACCACTTTGGACACCCATGAATCACCGCCATAGCTCTCAATAACCCATGTTTTGTCGACCCCATCGGCCCTAGCATGTCGCCTCAATGGCTTTTGAAACAATGACATTCATGATCAGAAAAATTGGCTGGTTTTTGTGCGGCACATTGCTGGCTTTTGCAGTGCAGGCGCAAGTGTCGAGCCACCGCATAGAAAAAAGTTTTCTTTTGAATGCGCCCGAAACCATGACTGTTGACCAATTGGCTCAACAAACTTTCGTTCCCTATCAATACGATTTGCATCTGGGTTTTCAAGATCAACCCGTATGGCTTCGATTTGACATCCAACCCATCCCCAACCTGGACCAGAGCGGGTCTGCCGAACGTCTGAGTGACAGCCAAAAGATTTTGCGGCTGTCACCTTTTCAATTGGACACGGTCGAGGTTTATGAGCGCCATGAGGGACAGTGGCGGGTTCAGACAATTGGCGACCGCGAGCTCATGTCCCAACGGATTTGTCCGGATGACTCGCATTGCATTGCGTTGTTGGGTTCTCCCCGTGAAACAGAAACCTTGTATTTGAAAGTGAAGCAAAGAGGGGTGCTGTCTGTGCGGGCGGAAGTCTTGCCGTTCAAGGCGTTGTCTCAAGCCGTCGCCATTGGCAGCAGCCGCAACAGTGCATCCGTTGCGATTGCGGGCAGTTTGTTGTTCATGGCCTTGGTGTTGTTCGTCATTGAACGCAACATGTTGTTGTTCACCTTCTGTTGTTTTCAGACGGTGGTGGTGATTTTCATCCTCTGCACCACGGGACGTTTGCAGTATGTGATGCCTGACATGGCACCGACATTTTTTGACAACCTCACCCACCATTTGTTCAGCTTGCGTGTGTTGATGTTCATCTTGTTGGGTTGGGCCAGTTTGGCGCAGTACAAACCCAATGCCCGATACCAGCAGATGGTTTTTGTGCTGCTGCTGTTGCTGTTGGTGAGCAATATTTTGATCCAAATGGACAAGGTTCAGTGGGCCATCTCCCTGTACTTGTCGGTCACCAGCTTGAATTTGCTGGTTCAGTCCTACGGCATCTTGTCAGCGGCCAACATGCCCGCGCGCATCCGGGTGTTGTTGATCTTTGCTTACATCGTTTACTTGTTGGTGTTGGTGGGTGCACTGTTGGTGATCTTTGGTCAACTCATGCCCTTGGCCACATCCAGTTTCGTCAACAGCTACGCGGATTGGCGAACCAACGGTGGACCCGCCGGCATCATCATCTTTTTGATCGTCATCATTCAACAGGCCGAGCGCAAAGTCGCCACCTCCCAAGTGATTGGCAAGCTCAGCTTGGAGGCCGCCAAATCGCAAGCCAATCATGAAAAGCTCACCGAACGCCAAACCTTGATCGACATGTTGACGCACGAGTTGAAGAACCCCTTGGGCACCATTCGATTTGCGCTGGCGTCGTTGAAAAAACAATCCCCTGCTGATCAAGAAGCGTTGACGCGGGTGTCGCGCATGGATCGATCAGTTGAACGCATGAATGAATTGATCGAGCACGTGGCGCACTCCAACAAAATCGACCGGTTTGAACTCACGTCAGAAAAAGAAACCTTCGATGCAGATGAGTTGATTGACGAACTCACAGCAGACCAGCAATCCGAACGCCGGTTCAACATCGACATAGAAGATGGTGCGACCTTCCATACCCACCGCCACATGTTGTTCGTGGTGCTGGAAAACCTGATCAGCAATGCCTGCAAATACGAGAATCACCGTTTGCCCATTCGCATCGCAGTGACCAGTCAAGCTCAAGCCACCGTGGTTGAAATTGCCAACAGCATCGACCCCAGCATTCGCCCGGACGAAGGCAAGTTGTTTGATCGCTACTATCGCCACGATGGCGTTCAATCCATGCCGGGCATGGGCATTGGCCTGAGCTTGGTGTTGGCTGCTGCAGACAAAATCCAGGCCCATGTCAGCTGTCACATTGACGATGATTTAGTCACATTCAAAGTAGAGGTTCCCCGATGAATTTGACCAGCATGCCTAGAAAAACAGATGAGCGCTCACCCTTTGTGGTGGCCGTGGTCGAAGACGATCGCTTGCTTCGCCAAGAAATTGAAATTCACTTGAGAGCCAATCAGTTCACCGTGCATGGGGTGTCCAGCGGTGCGGCTTTGGATGACTTGATCACCCCTGAGCCGATTGACATGTTCATCATCGACTTGAACTTGCCCGGGGAAGGGGGCTTGAGCATCTGCAAACGTTTGCGTCAAACCTTGCCCAATGCAGGCATCGTCATCATGACAGCGCGGGTCGCCTTGCACGACCGCTTGGCAGGTTACAGCCATGGCGGTGCCGATTTCTACCTGACCAAACCCATCTCGCCGGATGAGTTGGTGATGGTGTTGCTGAGTTTGGGCCGCCGTGTGAAAAAACTCAGCACCGATGGCGAATGGAACCTGAGTTTGCGTGACCGCATTTTGCTGGGCCCCGATCCTTGGCAAAAATTGCGTTTGACCAGCCGCGAAAAAACCTTGTTGGTGGCGTTGAGCCATGCCAAAGACAACACCTTGGAGTCAGGTGCTTTGTGTGATTTGTTTTCTGCGGAAGACTCCGACGAAGGCATGAGCAAGCACGCTCTGGAAGAATTGATTGCCCGCTTGCGTAAAAAATTCAAAACCGCCCAAGGGGCCGAGTCCGAACCCGCCATCAAATCGGTGTGGGGTGTGGGCTACCAACTTTGTGTGCCCATCAATCTGGTGTACTGACCCGTGGTGTGAGCGCACCTTGGGCCAGCAAGGCTTTGGTGTCTTTGTGGCCGCCCAGCAAAACCCCCTTGTGAAACACCATTGGAAAGGTGGGCCATCCGGTCCACATTTTCAAGGCGTTGCGCCGGCGCCATTGGCTGAAGTAACTGCCAAATTCCAAATACGCATGGACCAAACCTGCTTCTGAAAGTGCTTTGCGCACCTTGGAGACTTCGGGGTTTTGCGCCATGCCAACCACCACGTAGTCATTTTTCTGAATGGCTTGCAGCACGGTTTCAACAATCTCTGCATGGTGTGTGGCCACTTTGTCGCGAATGTCGGGGTGAAGATGCTGATCGTCGAGGATGTGTCGTGGCATGTCTTTTGCAATGTGTTTCTAAACACAGTCTTCTATGAAAAACAACATCATCCCACAGTCCCCGCAGTGCAAGACCTGCCGCTTTTTGATGCCCTCTCAGTCATCCAAGAGTGGGCTGCGCTGTGGTTTTGACTACTTCAAGGCGTCGGAGATTGCGCGCAAATTCAAATTGATGACCCATTACCCTGAAGTCAAAGAGATGAATGCTTGTGAGAAGTGGACACCAAATTAGTGCGCAAATTTGATTTCGCACCTTGACGGTGCTTGTCATGTTTAGCAATTATCATCGTCTGCAGCATGGCACCTCTTGAAATCGCACTCGTCTATTTGTTATTTGCTGTTATTGGCGTGGTGGCTTGTCGCCTGTTGCATTTGCCAGCGATATTGGGCTACTTGATCGCGGGTGTGTTTTTGGGGCAAGGCGGTGCCTTGGTGCATGACAACGAAGCCGCCGTGGCCTCGGTGGCCGAAATGGGCGTGGTGCTGTTGATGTTCGTCATTGGCCTCGAGTTCAACCTGCCCAAGTTGCTGCGGCTGAAAAAAATGGTGTTTGGTTTTGGCATGGCGCAGGTCTTGGTGATGCTGCTGGGAACCTTGCTGGGGCACCTGTTGTTGTTCAAATTGCTCTCGCACTGGCAACTGCCTTGGGACCTCACCTGGCAAGGCGCGGTGGTGTTGGGCGCGGCCATGGCGATGTCGAGCACGGCCATCGTCGTCAAGCTGATGACCGAGCGCTCTGAAGTGGACAGCCAGCACGGCAGGCGTGTCATCGGCGCGCTGCTGTTTCAAGATTTGGCGGTGGTGCCTTTGCTGGTGTTGATCCCGGCCTTGGGACAAATGAACGAGGCCAATGTCTGGACTGAATTGGGCTGGGCCTTGGGCAAAGCGACGGTGCTTGTGGGTTTGCTGCTGTGGGGTGGCCAAAAGCTGATGCGCTTGTGGTTGGAAATCGTCGACCGTCGCAACAGCGACGAACTGTTCATGTTGAACATTTTGCTCATGACCTTGGGGTTGGCTTGGCTGACTGAACACGCCGGTTTGTCCTTGGCCATGGGCTCGTTTTTGGCTGGCATGTTGATCGCTGAAACCGATTTCAAGCAACGCGTTGAAGACGATATCCGACCCTTTCACGATGTCTTGTTGGGCTTGTTTTTCATCACCTTGGGCATGAAGTTGGATTGGCATGTGTTGCAGATTCAGTGGCCCTGGGTGTTGGTGTTGGCCATCATTCCGGTGTTGGTCAAGGCCGGGCTGATTGGCTTGCTCGCCTATGCCGGTGGTGCCAGCAACGGGGTCGCTGCGCGCACCGGTATTTATCTGGCGCAAGCGGGTGAATTCGGTTTTGTGTTGCTCACCTTGGGGCTGGACAACGCCTTGATTGACCCGCGTTGGTCCAACCCGGTGTTGGCGGCGATGGTGTTGTCGATGTTGGCCACCCCCATGCTGATTCAAAATGCCGATCGACTGATTTACCGTTTCTCCCCCGACGACTGGTTGTCGCAGTCCTTGCAAATCACCAGCATCGCCAAGCAATCCATCAGCATCGACCACCATGTGATCGTGTGCGGCTTTGGCAACACCGGACGGCATTTGTGCCAGCTGTTGGAAATGGAATCGGTCTCGTATTTGGCCTTGGACGTGAACCCCGAGGTGGTCAGGGCTGGCGTGCTGGCCGGCCACCAGGTGCAGGTGGGCGATTCTTTTCAACTGTCTTACCTGATGTCGGCAGGTTTGCCCCGCGCTTCGGCGGTGGTGGTGAGTTTTGACGACACGCCCACCGCTTTGCGGGTGCTGGACTTGATCAAGCAACACATGCCGCACGTGCCCGTGATTGTGCGCACCCGCTTCGAGAAAGACATGGCCATGTTGAAATCAGCCGGGGCCGCCGAGGTGATTCCGGACGCCTTTGAAGTGAGTTTGAGCCTGGCCACCCACACCTTCTCGCAGCTGGGCTTGCCCGAGGACGAGGTGAATCGCTTGGTGTTGGCGGAGCGGCGCTCGCAATACACCCATTTGAAAGAGGCCCAGGCGGCGAGCCCGGTCAATTAAGTTAGGTATATTTCCCAAATCGCATTCAAGTTTTCTTGGATATTGTCGATTTGCTTCTAATCTGACAATTCGCTTTGCGTGTTCACCGGCGCCCGCGCCTGATGTGAGCGTGCAAATAACTGCAAAAGCATTGATTCGTTCACAAGAGGTAAAGCCATGTCCGACAAACTGTTTCAAAAAATTCCCACACAACTTGCCCCTTGTGCCTGCTGTACCCCGCCTGAACTGAAAGCCGCCGCAGGCTTAGATCGCCGCGGTTTCTTGGGTTGGGGCGCTGCCGGGGCCTTGGCGGGTGGTTTGTCTTTGGCGGCTCCTCAAGCCAGTTGGGCTGGTGGCGGTCACTATGAATCCATGTTGGTTAACTGCATCGACCCCCGCTTCACCACCCTGAGCTGGCAGTACATGGGTTTGTTGCAAGGTGTGAGCCGCGACAAATTGGAAGACAACTACAGCCACTTTGTGATGGCCGGTGGCCCCATTGGCGCGGTGCATCCCAAGTTTGAAGCCTGGCACAAAACCTATTGGGAAAACCTGGACATCACCGTGTCCCTGCACCACATCAAACGCGTCGTCGGTTTAACCCACCGCGATTGCGGCGCAGCCAAATTGGCTTTTGGTGAAGCGGCTGTTTCCAAAAAGGAAGCCGAATCTGAAGCCCATGGTGAAGCCCTGTCCATGTTCCGTGAAGCCGTGAAAAAACGCCACCCCAAGCTGAGCGTCATCACCGGTGTGATGGACACCAATGGCAAAGTCGACCTGATGGGTTGATGGGCTAGAGGCTGCTGAGGAAGCTCAGCAGCAGCTGGTTGACGGCCTCGGGCTGTTCTTGCTGCACCCAGTGACCGGCTTGGGGCAGCAACGATACGAAGCGCATGTCTTTGCAGACCTGCGCTTTCATTTTGTCTAAAGCGCCTGGAAACTGGTAGACCCCCCAATCCGCCTGCCCAGCGATGTAGGCGCTCGGCACGTCAATGGTTTGACCGCCAAACCGCGACAGCACCTCAAACTGCGCCAAGCTGGTGGCACAGCGGTACCACTGCAAACCGCCTTGAAAGCCGCGGCGCTGGTAGGCGTCCACATAGACCGCCAAATCAGCATCGCTCAGCCAATGGCAGCGGGCAACGTCTTCAGCGCTGGGTGCGTGGGCCGCCACGGCTTGCGCCATGGTTTGGCCATCCGGCATGACGTAATAGTGCGGCAGCTTGGCCAGTTCATCGGCTCGCCAAGCCTGCAATGGATGCGGGTGATTGCCAGCCCAATCGGCGCTCTTGACATGGTAGTAGGCACGAAGAAAAGCCTGCAAACCTTGGGGTGCGTTCCACATGTCCTCGTTCGCCTGAGGCCCCGAGTAATACCACTGGTAGTGCTGACGCGGCGGTTGCACATGCGCCAAGGCCGCCACCTCGTGGCTGAGTGCGGCATGGGTTGCGGACCAACTTTGGGGGTCCGGCGGACCAGAAAACGGTGCGCTCATCATCACCACCGCGCGAAACACATCCGGGCGGGTCAGGGCGCACCAAGCGGCAACGGGCGAGCCGAAATCGTGACCGACCACGGCCTTCACATGGTCCACGCCCTGGGCTTCGAGCAAGGCCAACACATCGTCCACCAGTTCCAGCATGCCGCTGGCTTGCCAATCGCCCTCAAAGCGGTCGTCGCCGCCCTCGGTGCCGCCGTAGCCGCGTTGATCAGGGGCGATCACGTGGTAGCCAGCAGCGGCCAAGGCCGCGATTTGATGACGCCAACTGAAGGCCAGCTCGGGAAAACCGTGCAGCAAGAGCACGACAGGATGGCCCGGCTGCCCGGCCTCCAACACCCGCATGTTCAAACCGGTTCTGGTTTGGATAAATTTTTCAGAAAAACCAATAGGGGCGGGCACTGCGCCGAGTGTATTCACTTACTTGAGTACATTCTTGAGGATTTCCTCTTTGTCCGTGCTCATGGCGGTTTCAAAGCCGCGTGAGAACTGCTTGGCCGCCCGCATCAGCAAGCGTGTGGGGATGCCGTGTTCAAAGGGCAGGATGTAGCGGGTGAACAAAACCGGGCCATTCGGGCCGTCGCGCGCTTCCAATTTGAGGGTGCCGACTTTTTCATTCGCGTTTTTCGCCAGTTCTTCCACTTGTTCGATCGTCACGCCATCCCGGGCAAAGGCTTGGGCGATGAAGACGATTTGGCGTTTATCGGGCAGCACACGGGTCCAGAACGGGTAGGAGAAATTGCGGGTGGCATAGACATCGCCGTTTTTCTCAATGCGCGAGTCCGTGCGGCTGTTGTTGTAGAAGGTGTTGACGGTTTCGTTGGTGATGTCCACCGGCTTCCACACCGTGACCACGGTGTCACCGGCTTGGCTACGGGTTTCTTCGATGATTTCAATGATGTGCACTGCGATGCGGGTGGACTCGTCTTTGTGCACACCGTTCTTGCGCAAGATCTCGTCCAGGGTGAGCATGACTTCGTCGAAGACGTTGACGCTGACCTGGATTTCCGAGGTGGCGGTTTGCAGCAATTGCTCGCGGTAAAAGCGATCTGGTTTGCGCATGGAATACGCATGAAACTGCAACTGGTCGCGAATGAGGTTTTCCAACTTGATATTGAAAAAGTAATGGCGCAGATCGCGTTTTTCTCCCACGGCCTCATACAGCTGTTCGATCACTTTGTTGATCTTCTTCACGCCGCCGTACTTTTCCATCATTGCGAACGCAACCATCTCCAACCTTCCTTAAATGACAAAACCGTTATCGAATTTCATCCTAACCCAAAATAATGCAGATTTTGTTCGGTTTTGGGCGGGTTCCAACCTGCCCATCGTGAAGTATCGGCACGAACAGCCTCAATCTGAGACCAACGCAAGGCGCAGGGGCAGGCTGCGCAAACGCTGACCTGTGAGGGCAAACACAGCGTTGGCGACCGCCGGGGCTATCGGCGGCGTGCCGGGCTCTCCCATGCCCTCGGGGTGGGCGTCGCTGGGCACGATGTGGGTCTGCACCAAAGGGGCTTGGCCGATGCGCAGCAAAGCTTGATCGTGGAAATTGCTTTGCTGAACCTGGCCTTTCTCGAACGTGATGTCGCCGTGCAGCGCGGCCGTCAAGCCCATCACCACCGCGCCTTCCATCTGCTGGGCCACACCGTCGGGGTTGACCACCACACCGCAGTCCACGGCGCACACCACCCGGTGAACACGGATGCCTTGGGCACTCACTGACACCTCGGCCACCTGCGCCACGATGCTGCCAAACGACTCGTGCAGCGCCATGCCCAGGGCGCGTTTTTCAGGCGTGCGGGCCAAAGGCTGGCCCCAGCCGCTTTGGTCGGCGGCCCGTTGCAACACGCGTGCGTGGCGGGGGTGGTTTTTCAACAAGCTCAAGCGAAAGGCCAGCGGGTCTTGACCACTGGCATGGGCCACTTCATCGACAAAACTTTCCTTGAAAAAAGCCTGGTGCGAATGACCCACTGAACGCCAAGAACCCACAGGAATGGGCAGCTGCACCGTGCTGTGGCTGATGTGCGCAGCAGGCCATTCATAGGCTTGATCGAAAGCCCCTTCGGCGGTGGTCTTGTCAGGGCCGGCGGCGGGCGCGCCCAACAAACGCGCCACCATGTCGGCCGCAATCGACTGGCTGGCCGAGCGGTTTTGCCAAGCCACCACTTGGCCTTGCTCGTTCAAGCCTGCGCTGTAGCGGCTGACGCAAGCTGGGCGGTAGAAATCATGTTGCATGTCTTGGCTGCGGTCCCACACGGTTTGCACCGGATGACCGGCACAGGCTTTGGCGATGTGGGCAGCTTGCGCGATGTAGTCGAGTTCCAAGCGACGCCCCAGGCCGCAACCGAGCAAGGTCACATGCAGGGTCAATCTGTCTTTGGGAACCTCCAAAATCTTCGCGATGACATGGCGGGCTGCATCTGGAATTTGTGTGGGGGCCCAGACTTCAGCCGCGCCGTCTTTCAACCACACGGTGCAGTTCATCGGCTCCATGGTGGCGTGCGCCAAATAGGGCGCGCTGTACTCGGCTTGCAAAGTTTTGCGGGCCGCCTTCATGGCTTTGGCCGCGTCACCTTGCTCAAAGTAGGTGTGGGCGTCCGCGCTGTCCAAAGCTTTCACCAAATGCTGTTGGATGTCGGCGCTGGACCATGCCGCGGCTGGGCCCGTGCCCCATACCGTGCGGACCTGCGACAAGGCTTTCTGGGCCTGGTGCGTGGACTGCGCCACCACCACCACCCCCGCCGTACTGCCTTTGACCGCATCGACCGCAAACACCTTGTGCACCCCGGGCATGGTCAGTGCCTTGTTGGCATCAAAGCTTTGCAAGGGTGCACCCAGTTCGGGGTTCATGCGCACAGCAGCAAACCACAGACCTTCGGGCCGCACATCCAAGCCAAACACCGCCGTGCCGTCCACCTTGGCCTGGCCTTCCAAACGCGGCGTGGACTTGCCAATGATGTTGAATTGCGCAGGTGTTTTCAGCGTGGGGTTGCGGGGGCGATCTTGCTGGGCCGCCAGCACGGCCAAGTCACCAAAACGCGCTGATTGGCCGGAAGGGTGGCTGACCACACCGTCTTTCACCACGCATTCGGCAGCGGGCACTTGCCATTGTTGGGCGGCAGCGGCCACCAACATGGCGCGGGCACTGGCACCGGCTTGGCGCATGGGCAGCCACAAGTCTTTCATGCTGGAGGAGCCGCCGGTTGCGTTGAGGCCGATTTCGCGCATGGTTTTCTTGGTCATCCACTGCGCAAATTGCTTCACGCGGCCTTGGTCATCGGGGTGAAAGGGCAGGCCATCAGCGGCCACCGATTGGTTGTTGTAGATGGGGTCAAAACCAGATGTTTCGAATTTGATTTGGTCCCATCGCGCATCGAGTTCATCGGCCAGCATCATGGCCAAGCCGGTGTAGACACCTTGGCCCATTTCGCTGCGGGCCATGACCACGCTGACCTGGTCGTCGCTGCCAATGCGCACCCAGCCATTCAAGGTGGTTTGATTGTTCAACTCGGGCAGGGCGTCGGCCGTCAGCAAACGCTGGCGCGGTGGCAGCGCGCTCCAACCCACCACCAAAGCCCCCGCGCCCAAAGCGATGCCGCCCAAAAGATGTCTGCGTTTCATGGTTGTCCCCGTTGTTATATTGGTTGCATGCAAGCTTCTCCAACTCCACCAAGCTTTGGCTTGATCATCGTCGGCGATGAAATATTGTCTGGCAAGCGCCAAGACAAGCATTTGACCAAGGTCATCGAACTGCTGTCTGAACGTGGTTTGCACCTGGGCCACGCCGACTATGTGGGCGACGACCCAGCGCGATTGACCCAAACCCTGCGCCGATCTTTTGAGACCCCGGGCGTGGTGTTTTCCTGCGGCGGCATTGGGGCCACGCCCGACGACCACACGCGTCAATGCGCGGCCTTGGCTTTGGGCGCAGACTTGGTGCTGCACCCGCAGGCCAAGTTGCTGATTGAAGAGCGTGCCCGCGAGCTGGCCACGGAACAAGGCATGGCGTTCGACACCTACCAGGCTGCGCATCAACATCGCCTGGAGATGGGGCGTTTCCCAGCAGGTGCAGACCTCATTCCCAACCCCTACAACAAGATTCCTGGCTTCAGCTGCCAAGGCGCTGCCGGGCGGGTGCATTTCGTTCCTGGTTTTCCGGTCATGGCCTGGCCCATGTTGGCCTGGGTCCTGGACACCTGCTACGCCGCGTACTTTCAACAAGGGGCTTACCAAGAAAAATCGGTCATCGTCATGGGCAGCATGGAAGCCACGCTCACGCCCTTGATGCAGCGCCTGGAGGCGCAGTTTGCAAGCATCAAGGTGTTCAGCTTGCCCAGTGTGGACCACCCCGAATACGGCCGCCACATCGAATTGGGGGTCAAAGGGCCGCCAGACTTGGTCCAGCAAGCTTTTTTGCACATGCTGGCGGGTCTGCACGAAATTGGTGCAAAATTAGGCCCTGAATTGGTGCGAAATTAAAACTGCCTCAAAACAGTGCGTTTTCGAGATGGCTTGAATGCGCCGCGTTGGCGGCTGTGAGCGTGGGTTAGGCCTGAAATGCTGGGGCTGGGTGCAAAGCAGTTGATCTTTCTCAAGTTTCTGGCAGCAAGCCATGTGTGGCACAAAAGATGCAAGACAATGCTCATCTCTGATTTTTTTCAAACCAACCTCTCCAGGAGAAATTGATGGCCAAGACCGTCGCCGACGTCATGAAGGACGTCAAGGAACACGAAATCAAGTTTGTGGATTTTCGTTTTACCGATACCCGTGGCAAAGAACAGCACGTGAGCGTGCCCATTTCTCACTTCAACGAAGACAAATTCACTGAAGGCCATGCTTTTGACGGTTCATCCATCGCTGGTTGGAAAGGCATCGAAGCCTCAGACATGTTGTTGATGCCTGACCCCAACACCGCCTTCATCGACCCCTTCTTCCAAGAATCCACCCTGGTGTTGTCTTGCGACGTGCTCGAGCCCGGTGACGGCAAAGCCTATGACCGCGACCCCCGTTCCATCGCCAAGCGCGCTGAAGCCTATTTGAAATCGTCTGGCATTGGCGACACCGCCTACTTCGGCCCAGAGCCCGAGTTCTTCATTTTTGACAACGTGCAGTGGGGCAATGAAATGTCCGGCGCGTTTTTCAAAATCGACGAGTACGAAGCACCTTGGAACACCGGTGCCAAACTCGAAGGCGGCAACCGTGGTCACCGCCCCACCGTCAAAGGCGGTTACTTCCCCGTGCCGCCCGTCGACAGCACCCAAGATCTGCGTGCCGAAATGGTCATGATCTTGGAAGAAATGGGCATCCCCGTTGAAGTGTTCCACCACGAAGTGGCAGGCGCTGGTCAAAACGAAATCGGCACCAAGTTCAGCACCCTGGTGGAGCGCGCCGACTGGACCCAAAAATTGAAGTACGTGGTGTGGAACGTGGCCAATGCCTATGGCAAAACAGCCACCTTCATGCCCAAGCCATTGGTGGGCGACAACGGCTCTGGCATGCACGTTCACCAGTCCATCTGGAAAGACGGCAAAAACCTGTTTGCAGGCAAAGGCTACGCTGGTTTGAGCGACACCGCTTTGTTCTACATCGGCGGCATCATCAAACACGCGCGCGCTTTGAACGCCATCACCAACCCCACCACCAACAGCTACAAGCGCTTGGTCCCCGGCTTTGAAGCCCCGGTGAAATTGGCTTACTCCAGCCGCAACCGTTCCGCTTCCATCCGCATTCCGCACGTGGCGTCTGACAAAGGCCGTCGCATCGAGGCACGTTTCCCTGATCCCATGGCCAACCCCTACCTGTGCTTTGCGGCATTGATGATGGCTGGTTTGGACGGCATCGAAAACAAAATCCACCCCGGTGAAGCCGCCACCAAAGACCTGTACCACTTGCCACCCGAAGAGGACGCCTTGGTGCCAACCGTGTGCCACAGCTTGGACCAAGCTTTGGAGCACCTGGACAAAGGCCGCGCATTCCTGACCAAAGGCGGCGTGTTCACCGACAGCATGATCGATGCCTACATCGAACTCAAAATGCAAGAAGTGACCCGTTTCCGTCAGGCCGTGCATCCTGTCGAATACGACATGTACTACTCACTCTGAGCCCAGGTCTCAGAGCAGGTGCCAAGCGTTCGCGCTTGGCACAACGAGGACGGCCTGGTGCCGTCCTTTTTTTTAACCCGATGTTGCAAGGAGACCGCGCATGGACAAAGCCCTAGGCACTGTGTTGTTGGCGCTGTTTTCTGTTCTCAGCGTGTTCGCACAAGAAGGCCCAGCGGTTTGGCGTTGTGGCAATGAATACACCAACCTCCCCAAACAAGGCCAAGCTTGCACACGTGTGCCGGTGCAAGCCGATGTGATCACCACCGCACCGCGTCAATTCCGCGCGGTGCCGCAAGGCCCTGCGCCCATGCCCAACACCGCTGTCATTGTGGATGCGCCGCGCATTGATGGCGCCACACAACGGGCCCGCGATCAACAGTCGCAAAAAATCTTGAATGAAGAATTGAAGAAGCAGCAACGCCGCTGCCAACAGTTGCCGGCCAACAGCACCGAGATGGTGCGATGCCAAGCCGATGAAGCTGCTTTGCGCCGCGAATTGGCGCGTTTGCCCTGAGTTGGATCAGATGCCTGAAAAACGCTTTGCTGCCTTTGACTTGCTCGCCACCTTGGTCATGGTGGTGCAAGCTGACAACCGCGTTTTATTTGTCAACGCCTCCTTTGAGGACGTGATGGGTTTGTCGCGGCGCAGCCTGCAAGACGCCAATGCGCCAAGCTTGTTTGTCGATGAACCCAAATTGTTGCAAGCCATTGAAGGCGCACGGCGGCACGACTTTGCGGCCCTGCGCTTTGACGATCAACTCAAGCGCCCTGGTGCCGAGCCCTTTGCGGTGCATGTGGTGGTGGCCTCCTGTGACAACCCTGACGAGGTGTTGATCGAGCTGCTGCCGCAAGAAACGCAAAGCCGCCAAGACCGTGAGGAGCGACAGCTGGAGCACGCCCAAGCCAACAAAGAACTGATTCGCAACCTGGCGCATGAAATCAAAAATCCCCTGGGCGGCATCCGCGGCGCAGCGCAGCTGTTGCAGCTGGAACTGGATTCCAAAGATTTGACCGAGTACACCCAAGTCATCGTGCGCGAAGCCGACCGTTTGCAAACCTTGGTGGACCGCTTGCTGGCGCCGCACCGGCGTCCGCATGTGGTGGGCAATGTCAACATCCACGAGGTGTGCGAGCGGGTGCGCACGCTCATCTTGGCCGAGTTTCCGCGCGGTTTGCAGGTGCGCCGCAACTACGACATTTCGCTGCCCGAGTTTCGGGGTGACATGGAGCAGCTGATTCAAGCCGTGCTGAACATCGCCCACAACGCCGCACAGGCGCTGAGCGAGCGCATGTTGCAAGGCGATGCTGAAATCGTGTTGTCCACCCGCATTGCACGGCAAGTGACTTTTGTGAAGCAACGCTACCGATTGGCACTGGAATTGCATGTGATTGACAACGGTCCCGGCATCCCGGAAGAGATCAAGGACCGTTTGTTCCACCCCTTGGTGTCGGGCCGCGATGGCGGCTCGGGTTTGGGCCTGAATTTGGCGCAAACCTTTGTGCAGCAGCACCAAGGCTTGATTGAATGTGAAAGCCAGCCCGGGCGAACGGATTTCAAAATCCTGATCCCCTTGCCCTGAAGAAGAATGACAAAGCGCTCTGCGCCAGACAAAAGGTGATGTACTGACATGAAACCGATTTGGATCGTTGACGATGACCAGTCCATCCGCTTTGTGCTTGAAAAAGCATTGATGCGCGAAGGCTTGCCCACCCGCAGCTTCACGCATCCGCGGGAAGTGTTGCAAGCGCTGGGCAGTGTGACCCCTGATGAGATGCCGCAAGTGTTGGTGAGCGACATCCGCATGCCCGGTGGTTCGGGCCTCGATTTATTGGGCAAGCTGAAAGAGCAGTTGCCCGGCTTGCCCGTCATCATCATGACGGCTTATTCAGACCTTGACAGCGCCGTATCAGCCTTCCAAGGCGGTGCGTTCGAGTACCTGCCCAAACCGTTTGACCTGACCAAAGCGATTGAACTGATTCGCCGCGCGGTGGATGAAAGCCAGCGCGAAGCCGTCGGTGCAGTGGACGTGGACAGCACGCCAGAAATGCTCGGCCAAGCCCCGGCCATGCAAGATGTGTTTCGCGCCATTGGCCGCCTCAGTCAAAGCCATGTGACCGTCATGATCACCGGCGAATCCGGCTCCGGCAAAGAGTTGGTGGCGCGTGCGCTGCACAAGCATTCGCAGCGCGCCGCCGGCCCTTTTGTGGCCATCAACACCGCAGCCATTCCCAAAGATTTGCTCGAAAGTGAATTGTTTGGTCACGAGCGGGGAGCCTTCACGGGCGCACAAACCATGCGCCGAGGTCGCTTCGAACAAGCCGACGGTGGCACCTTGTTTCTGGATGAAATTGGTGACATGAAGTTCGATTTGCAAACCCGTTTGTTGCGGGTGCTGAGCGATGGCAATTTCTACCGGGTGGGCGGCCACAGCGCCATCAAAACCAATGTGCGTGTGATTGCAGCCACCCACCAAAACCTCGAGCAACGGGTGCAAGAAGGCACCTTCCGCGAAGACTTGTTCCACCGTTTGAATGTGATTCGATTGCGCTTGCCACCGCTGCGTGAAAGGCGTGAAGACATTCCCGTGCTGACGCGTCACTTCTTGCAGCAAAGCGCGCAGCAGTTGGGCGTGGAAGTCAAGCGCATTTCAGAATCTGCCATCGAGTTGCTGCAAGCATTTGCGTTCCCGGGCAATGTGCGCCAGTTGGAAAACATTTGCCATTGGCTCACCGTCATGGCACCCGCACAAGCCATCGAGCCCAAAGACTTGCCACCGGAAGTGATGCAAGCGGCTGCTGTTCACCCCTTGTCAGCACCAACGCCCATCAGCGAGGTGGCCAATGCGTTCACAGCCACCAGCCACAACGGTGCTGCCGTGGCACCCAGCGTGGCCTTGCCCAATGTTGGTGTGCGGAATGTGGCGGGCGAAGATTGGCAAGGCGGCTTGGAAGTGCAAGCCATGAATTTGCTGGTCGAAGGGCGCACCGATGTGTGGGACGAACTCACCAAACGTTTTGAAGCCACGCTGATTCAAACCGCTTTGGCCCACACCAAAGGTCGTCGGATTGATGCTGCACACAAGTTGGGCATTGGTCGCAACACCATCACGCGCAAAATCCAAGAACTCGGATTGGAATAAGACCCGGCCTTCAGCGTATTCGAGGGCCCAAGCGATCGCTTCAGGCCAGCGTCACCACCACGGGGGTGTGGTCACTGGGGCGTTCATTTTTGCGTGGGGCTTTGTCAATGATGCAAGCCGTGGTCAAAGGCTTGAGCGCATCAGACACCAAGATGTGGTCGATGCGCAAGCCCCGGTTTCTGCGAAACGCAAACTCGCGGTAGTCCCACCACGAATAACTTTTCGGCGCTTGCGCGAACAATCGGTAGGCGTCGTGCATGCCAAGATCGAGCAAGGCTTTGAAATGGGCACGTTCTTCATCCGTGCAATGGATGGTGCCCGCCAACGCCACCGGGTCCCACACATCCAAATCATCCCAAGTGATGTTGTAGTCGCCCATCAACACCAATTTTGGATGGCGTGTCAGTTCCTCTTTGATGAAGCTGTGCAAAGCGGTGAGCCAAGCCATTTTGTAAACAAACTTGTCGCTGTCCGGTGCTTGACCATTGGGGAAATACGCACCCACCACCCGCACACCGTTCACCGTGGCGGTGATGACGCGGGCCATGTCGTCGGCAAAGCCCGGGATGTTGTGCACCACATCGTCGATGGGGTGTTTGGCGATCAAGGCCACACCGTTGTAGGTTTTTTGGCCGAAGAAGGCCACGTGAAAACCAGCAGCTTCAATCTCGGCTTTTGGAAATTTATCGTCGGTGGTTTTGGTTTCTTGCAAGGCGAGCACGTCGATGCCGCCGTGTTCAGTTTGTGCAGCCAACCAATCGAGCACCTGCGGCAAGCGCACGGTGAGGGAGTTGACGTTCCAGGTGGCGAGTTTCATGGAGGCAGCTTCCTTTGGCCATCAAATGCTTTTAATCATTCATTATCTGGGCATTTTTTCAAGTCGTATTTAAAATCGCAAAAAATCTAGCAATTATTTGACATTCATCATATATTACATACACTTACAAGCCATGTCAAAGTCGCAAAAATTCCAGCTTTATGACCAGCCCTCACAGATGGAGCCTTTGCTTCCTGGTGCGTTCAAGATTGCACCTCTTCTAGAGCGGGCAAGTGATTTGATTCGCAACGCTGATCGATTGGCGGGCTGGAGCGCAGCAGGCACCTTGCCTGGATTGCGGCAGTTGTTGCGATCTATGAATTCTTACTACTCCAACAAAATCGAAGGTCAGCACACTTTGCCACTGGAGATTGAGCAGGCCCTGCGCAATGATTACGCTAAGGATGCTGACAAAGCGAGAAGGCAACGTCTGGCATTGGCGCACATGGCCACTGAATCGCAATTGGAGTCCCTCTGTTCGCAATGGCATCATGAACGTGTATGGCGGCCTCAAACCATTGGAGAGATTCATCAGGATTTATTTGCACGTTTACCACTGACCGATCGGGTGCAACGCACAGGCAACAAAACAATCACGCTCGAGCCAGGTCAGTGGCGTCAAAGCGAGGTGAGTGTGGGCCGGCATGCAGCCCCAGCTGCCAAGTCGTTACGCGATTTTTTAGCGCATTGGTCCCAAACCTATGGCCAGGCGCGCAGAGGAGAAATGCAAGTTGTCGCCATGGCTGCTGCTCACCACAGATTGGTCTGGATACACCCGTTTTTGGATGGCAATGGCCGCGTCGCCAGATTGCACAGCCACTTGGTGTTGAGTCACATGGGTTTGACCAATGGTCTGTGGTCACCTTTGCGTGGTTTTGCCAGATCGCAAGACGCCTACTACGCGCAGCTTGCTGCTGCGGATGAACCTCGAGCGGGCGACTTGGATGGCAGAGGCAATCTCACGGAAGCAGGCTTGCTCACATGGATCCACTATGTGATTGAAACTTGCATAGACCAAGTGGGGTTCATGACCCAACTGTTGTCTTTAGAGGGCATGAAAGACCGCATTGCAGCTTGTTTAAATTATGAGGAACAAGTGGTGAAACAAGGTGTGCGAACCGAAGCATTGCGGGCATTGCATTACTTGTTTTCCACCCAAACCGATCTTGATCGGGCTGATTTCAAAGCCATGTTGGGCTTGGGTGATCGATTGGCCACAGCGCAGGTCTCGGCCTTGTTGGCCAGAGGATTGCTGTTGACGGATTCACCCTATGGCAAGCTTCGGTTTGGTGTACCGCAACATGCATTGCGCTTTTATTTTCCACATCTGTGGCCTGAAGCAGAAGCAAAAAAACCTTAAGCTACCTGACGTTGCAAGGTCACCAAGCTGTAATTCAAACCTTGCGCCGCAGTGTGTGTGCTTCGGTGCACCTCATGCCATTCATCGTTCAGCAGGGGTGCATAGGCGTCGCCTTCAAAGTCGGCATCAATCTCCGTCACCACCACTTGCGAAGCCAGTGGCAATCCTTGGGCATACAGTTGGGCGCCACCAATCAGCCACACCACTTGCTCGGGGGGAAACAACGCCATGGCGGCTTCCAAGGCGTTCACCACGGTGGCCCCTGTGGCGGGGTAATCGGTTTGACGCGACACCACCACGTTGCTGCGCCCGGGCAGGGGTCTGAATTTCTCGGGAATCGATTCCCAGGTGACGCGGCCCATCACCACCGGTTGGCCCAAGGTGGTGCGTTTGAAATGCGCCAAGTCTTCGGGCAAGTGCCAAGGCAAGTCACCATTGAGGCCAATGACGTTGTTGCGGGCGCGGGCGTAAATCAGGTGCAGGGGCATGTCAGTGGGCATTCAAACAGAAGCGGTGATTCTCAGTCATTCGGCTTGCATCAACGGGCGGGTTTTGGCGGGCAACAACACCGCTGCAATGGCAGTCACCACGCACACCATGGCGACATAGTCTTGCCAATGTGGCCATTCGCCCACCATGAAGGTGGCGAACAAAGTGCCCGTGACGGGCACAGCCATGATGCTCATGGCGCTGGTGGCAGGTGGAAGGTCACGCGCCATGCCAAACCAAATGATTTGCGCGAAACCATAGTTGATGAACACCGCATAAAACAACGACCCCCACACTGCTGGCGTGAATTGCCATGCCGGCCACACCTCGGTGCCACTGGACCACAGCAAAATAAACGGACTGCTGAGCAACATCATCCACACCGTCAAGGTTTGCACCGGCATGGTGAACGGGATGCGTCGCATCCACAGCGTGCCCACGGCCCAACTGATGGCACCCAACTCCATCCACACAATGCCCATGGGTTGTCCTTGCAAAGCTGTGAGTTCATGCCAGACCAACAAGCCGATGCCTGAGAGCGCAGCCACCACCGCCAACAACACGCGGCGTGTCAGCGCCTCGCCCATGAACAGCACGCCCAGGACCACGGTCCACACAGGAAACATGAAGCCCAAAATGGACGCGCGACCCGAGGGCAAGGAGACGATGCCCAAGATGGACAAGCTGTGCCAGAGAAAAATATTGGGCAGCCCCAAGATGCAGATGTCGCGCCATTCGGTGAAGGATGCAGGCCAAATGCGCATGCCTTTGTGCTTGAAATACACCAACAACCACAGCGACGCCAAGCCCATGGTGATGCCACGCAAATACAGCGGTGGCAGGGCACTCACGCCGATTTTCATCATGGGCCAATTGATGCCCCACATGAGCGTCAAACCCATCAGCGCCAACAGTTGCTGGCGGCTGACGCGATGCACTGTCAAACCGCCACCGGTGCTTTGATGCCGGGGTGACACTGGTAATCACGCACCTCGAAGTCTTCGAATTGGTAATCGAAGATCGAGTCGGGTTTGCGTTTGATGTGCAGCGTGGGGGCAGGGAAGGGCGAACGCGAGAGCTGCAGCGCCACTTGTTCGTGGTGGTTGCTGTAAATGTGGCAGTCGCCACCGGTCCAAATGAATTCACCCACGTCCAAGTCGCATTGCTGCGCCACCATGTGCGTCAGCAATGCGTAGCTGGCAATGTTGAAGGGCACACCTAAAAAGATGTCGGCACTGCGTTGGTACAGCTGGCAACTGAGTTGGCCCTTGCCACCTGGGGTGGTGGGCGGTGCCACGTAAAACTGGAAGAAGGCATGGCAGGGCATCAAGGCCATTTTGGAGAGGTCGGCCACATTCCAAGCACTCACGATGATGCGGCGTGAGTCGGGGTTGGTTTTCAGGGTCTTGATGACCTCGGAGATTTGATCAATGTGACCGCCCTCAGGCGTGGGCCAGCTGCGCCATTGCACGCCGTACACCGGCCCCAAATCGCCGTCTTCGCGCGCCCATTCGTCCCAAATCGTGCAACCACGCTCAGTCAACCAGTTGTTGTTGCTCGAACCGGTGAGGAACCACAGCAACTCGACGATGATGGATTTCAGGTGCACCTTTTTGGTGGTGACCAGCGGAAAACCTTGGCGCAAATCGAAACGCATTTGATGGCCAAACACGCTGCGCGTGCCGGTGCCGGTGCGGTCGGATTTTTCCACCCCATGCGTGTAGACATGGCGCATGAAATCTTCGTAGGGGGTGGGGATGGGGTGGGTGGTGGTGGCAGTGCTCATCAGCAGAGTGTAAAACGGTCAAAAGATCAGCCTGATTGCTTGAATAAACAATACTGATTAATCAGTTCTTTGATGTGCCACATGGCAAATCATACGGTTATGCACCCGATGACTGGAATCACTTGCTGCGGGCGTCGCAGTCTTTCAGCCTTGTCCCAGCATCCGCCCCGGATTCATCAGGTTCTTCGGATCCAAAGCCTGTTTGATGCTGCGCATCATGGCCAGGGCCACGGGGTCCTTGTAATGCGGCAAGGTGTCGGCCTTCAAGCGGCCAATGCCATGCTCGGCGCTGATCGAGCCGCTAAAACTTTTCACGGCTTCATACACCCAGTGGTTCACTTGCGCTTCGTGCGCTTGCAAAAAAGCAGCAGCATCTGCATGCAAAGGGCATTGCACGTTGTAGTGCAAATTGCCGTCACCCAAGTGGCCAAAGTTGACCATGCGCACGCCCGGCAGTTGCTTGGCCAACAACGCATCGGTGGTCGTGACAAACGCAGGAATGGCCGACACCGGCAGGGCAATGTCGTGCTTGATGTTCAAGCCTTCAGCGGCCTGCGCCATGCTGATGCTCTCGCGCACATGCCAAAGTTCTTTGGATTGCGCCAAGCTTTGCGCCACCACCGCGTCGCTGACGCAGCCTTGGGTCAGCGCTGCTTCCAGCAGGCGTTCCAACTGCGCATGGGCATGGTCTTCGCTGTCGGTGTCGCTGAGCTCCAGCAGCACCCCATAGGGCGCGTCTTGCCACAGTGGAATGTTCAACTGGGGCATGTGCTTGGCCACCAAACCCAGCGCCACCTGGCCCATCATTTCAAAGCCGGTGAGGCCGGAGCCTAGTTGTTGTTGGGACAAGCCCAGCAAATCCACCGCAGCTTGCACCGAGGGCACGGCCGCCCAGGCGGTGCGCTGAGCAGCAGGTTTGGGAAACAGTTTCAAGGTGGCGGCGGTGATGACGCCCAAGGTGCCTTCGCTCCCAATGAAAAGGTTGCGCAAATCGAGGCCGGTGTTGTCCTTGCGCAAGCCCGACAAGCCATGCCACACCTCGCCTTGCGCCGTCACCACTTCCAGCCCCAGGCACAAGTCCCGCGTGTTGCCATAGCGCAAGACTTGGGTGCCGCCCGCATTGCTGGCCAAGTTGCCGCCGAGGGTGCAACTGCCCTCGGATGCCAAACTCAGGGGAAACAAAAAGCCCGCGTCGTCGGCCACTTGTTGCAAGCGTTCCAACACACAACCCGCTTCCACGGTCACGGTGGCATTGGCCGCATCCATTTGACGCACTTTGTTCATGCGCTGCAAGCTCAACACGACTTCGCGGCCTGAGTCGTCGGGCGTGGAGCCCATCACCAAACCGGTGTTGCCGCCTTGCGGCACCATGGGCACGCCAGCAGCAGCGCAAGCCTTCACCACAGCAGCCACTTCGGCGGTGCTGCCTGGTCGCACCACGCACAGGGCGCGGCCTTGTTCGCGGCCTCTCCAGTCGCGCTCGTAGGCGCTCAGGTCTTGGTCAAACAAGACATTGGCCTCGCCGCAAACGTGTTGCAGCTGCAGCAGCAGCTCAGCCATGGGAGGCGTCCAACGGTGCTGCGGCCAAAGCCGCGTTGCGCAAGCGCAGTCGCACATGCAGGGCACACGCGGCGAACAAGACCAAACACAACACGATTTCAAGGCCTGCATACAGGTTGCTGGGCCATCGGTCACCTTGAGCCCGCACCACACCTTCCGTGAAATACAACCACACCACCAAGCTGACCCAGCGGTAGGTGTACATGCGGTTTTTCAGCAAACCCACCAAAGGCAAGAACAAGGGCAGGGCTTTGAGCACCAACCACGAGCCACCTGGGCGCAACGGGGCCAACCACAGCTCCCAACACAGCGACAACACAATGAGCCCGAGCAAGCTGCCCACCGCCATGAAACGGGTGAGCTGCACATGGCGCAGGGCGGTGGGGGTGAGAGGAGGTGGAGGCAATGGCATGATATGCAGATGATTGTCTCGTATCTGAAAAACAGTTGGCAGGGCTTGCAAGAATTCCCATGGCGCATGGCCGCCCGCAGTTTGCGACTGCGGTTTGCCGATGACCGCTTGGGTCAAACCGCTGGCGCGCTCACCTTCACCACCACCATCGCCTTGGTGCCGCTGGTCACCGTCACCTTGGCTGTGGTGACCGCCTTTCCCATCTTCGATCAGTTCCAAAACGTGCTGCAACGCTGGCTGGTGGAAAGCCTGATTCCCGACAGCATCGCGCGTCAGGTGTTGGGTTACATGACGCAGTTCACCACCAAGGCCAGCCGCTTGGGCTCGGTGAGTTTTGCGGCCTTGTTGTTCTCCGCACTGGTGCTTATTTTCACCATCGACCGCAGCCTGAACACGATTTGGCGGGTGCGAAAAACCAGGCCCATGGGCCAACGGGTCTTGTTGTACTGGGCTGTCTTGACCCTGGGGCCCTTGCTGCTGACAGCGGGTCTGGTCACCATGGCCTCGGTCATCAGTTGGTCGGGCGGTTCACTGCGCAGCCAAGGGCCCGGGATGAAAACGGCCTTGGATGTGTTGGAGTTCGTCTTGTTGTGGACGGGAATCACCTGCTTGTACCGGTTCGTGCCCCATACCCATGTGCCTTGGCGACAGGTTTTGGGCGGCAGTTTGGCCACCACCGTGGTGTTGGAAGCGGCGCGTGGCTTGCTCACCTGGTACTTGGGCAACATGTCCACTTTTTCACTGGTGTATGGCGCGTTTGCCACCGTGCCGATTTTGCTGATCTGGATTTACATGAACTGGGTGATCGTCTTGCTGGGCGCCGTGTTGGTGGCCAGTTGGCCCAGCTTGATGATGGGCGCGTTGCGACACAGCAGTGCACCGGGTTGGCATTTTCAGTTGGCCACCGAGGTGTTGAAGGTGCTGGGCGAGGCGCGTCAAACCAGTGCTCACGGCATGAACCACTTGGCTCTGGCCAAGCACTTGCAAGTGGACCCGCTGCATTTGGAAGTGGTGTTGGAAAACCTGCAAGCCTTGGATTGGGTGGGGCTGCTCAATGAAGACACCCCCGGGCGGCCGCCGCGCTATGTGCTGCTGGCCGCGCCGTCCAGCGCTTGAATCTTCAGTCTTGGGGTAACAAAGCCAGCGCCAAAGCGGCGGCATCGCGGGCATCGGTGCAAATGCCGCCCGCGCCAAATTGGGCCGCTTCAAAGCTTTGCAACGTGAAGATGGGCCCGCCCAGCATCACGGCCAAACGCGGGTTGCGAGAAGCCGCTTTGATTTGGTCCACCAGGTTGGCCAAGCCGGCCAGTTGTTGCTCGATGCTGACCGAAATGCCGACGGCATCAAACCATTCATTGCTCACGGCATGGGCCAGTTCTTTGGCAGAAGGGGAGACCTCCACCACCACCTGCCAGCCTTCCTTGCGGAAAAACTCGGCCACGATGGTCGGGCCCAAGATGTGTTCTGAGCCTGGGGCCGAGGCGATCATGATGCGCTTGGTCTCACCTTGGACCAAGGGGCCGTCTTTGTACTCAAAGCCAATGTCGTGGGCGATGGCATGCAAGCGCACCAGGCCTTGGGTGACCTGGGTGAAATCCATGCGGTCGGTTTCCCATTCGATGCCCAAATAGCGCGCCGCCGGGGTGATGAGCTCCAAGAACACATGTTCGGTGTTCAAGCCTTCATCCATCATTTGGGCCACATAGGCTTGCGCCGCCAGTGGGTCCATCGACAAGCAATGGCGCACAAATTCTTCAATTTCCTCGGCGCTGGGCAAGGCGCGGCTGGTGGGCACCAGGCTCAGGCGCATGGGGTTGATGCGCTCGGCCTTGAGCAGCCTGGGGATGATTTCGGCCTCAATGATGGACAAGATGGACGACTGGCATTCTGAGGGGTTGCCTTTGAAGGGCTTGACCGAGTCGTCGTTGGAGGCGGGCGTGCCCTTGGAAAACATGGACATGGCCATCCAAGTGATCTTGGAGATGGTGCCAAAGGGGTGGAGCTTTTGCAAAACAGCGCTTGGGTTCATTGGGAGTGGTTGCTCTGTGAACTTGTGCAAGAGCAAGATGGCCGTTGCTGACTCCAATTTAGCCAGCCCCAAGCAATATGGCAAGCAGGTAAACGCCCTCTAGGGAATACCCTAAATTAAATGGCCAATTCAACGCTTCTGAAAGCTGCATTGGCCGTTTTCGTTGACAAGCCAAGTATTATGATGTTAACTTGCATTGACATTTTGAACTGTCATTTGAGAATGACAGTTTAGAACCAAGGTTTTTACAGAATTTGTGCCCATGGGGGGCGCAGATACCTCGTGCGGTTTGAGCACGTTTTGGAGTACTACAAGGAGTCATCCATGTCTGACCACCAGAAAGTCTGGCCTACCGGTTTAACCGAGGCCGAATCGGAGGAAATACATAGACAGCTGATTCAGGGCACGCAAATCTTCGGCATGATTGCCGCGTTGGCGCACCTGTTGGCCTATATCTATTCCCCTTGGCTGAAGTAACAGAAGGAGGTAAATCATGATTTACGGAAAAATGTGGTGTGTTGTCAAACCTTCGGTTGGCATACCGTTGTTCATCGCTGCCGTCGCCGTCGCGTCATTCAGTGTTCACCTGGCCATCGTGTCCAACACGACCTGGGTTAAGAAATTTCTGAATGGCAGCGCAACAGCAGCTGTCACCATGACGGAAACGTCTACGGGGAAAAGTTAAATTTTCTCTTCGCAGGTCGGGTGACGCGTTCGCCTGACCTGCACTTGATTCATGACCACCAAAAATCAAAAGATCACCCAAATGTGGGGAGAGTTGGCGCCCAAATTTTTGCCGTTTGCGGACGCTGCCTCTGAAGACTTACCGTTATCGCGCTTATTGCGCTTGTCCCTGTTTCAAGTCAGTGTCGGCATGGCCTTGGTGCTGTTGGTCGGCACGTTGAACCGCGTCATGATCGTGGAGTTGAAGGTGCCTTCCTCCATCGTGTCCATCATGGTCGCCATCCCGCTTTTGTTTGCGCCGTTTCGCGCGCTGATTGGTTTTCGTTCGGACAACCACCGCTCGGAGTTGGGTTGGCGCCGCGTGCCCTACATGTGGATGGGCTCCATGATTCAGTTTGGCGGCTTGGCCATCATGCCTTTTGCCTTGCTGGTCTTGGCCGGCGCGGGTCAATCTGCGGGTCAGCCAGCTTGGGTTGGGCAGCTTGGTGCGGCCATTGCCTTTTTAATGGTGGGTGCTGGTTTGCACACCACCCAAACCGTCGGCTTGGCCTTGGCCAACGACTTGGCGGCTGAAGAGTCCCGCCCCAAGGTGGTGGGGCTGATGTATGTCATGTTGCTGGTGGGCATGATCATCAGCGCCTTGGTGTTCGGCGTGTTGCTGGCTGACTTCTCGCCTGGCGCACTCATTCAAGTGATACAAGCCACTGCCGTCACCACCTTGGTCTTGAACGTGGTTGCGCTTTGGAAGCAAGAGCCTCGCAGTCGACTGCGTCGCGGCAAACCTGCCGTGGAGCCGTCTTTCAAAGCGGCCTGGGCCACATTGACCCAAGACAGTCGAGCACTGCGCACCCTGATCGCGGTGGGCTTGGGCACCTTCGCCTTCAGCATGGAAGATGTTTTGCTCGAGCCCTATGGCGGTCAAATTTTGAACATGAGTGTCAGCGCCACCACGGTGTTGACAGCCACTTTGTGCTTTGGCGGCTTGATCGGTTTTGCCTGGGCTTCCAAGGTGTTGAGCCAAGGCGCGGACCCCTTTGGCATGGCGCGCGCTGGGGTGCTCCTGGGCATCCCTGCGTTTGTCGCGGTCATTTGCTCGGGCTACTTGAACGCCGAGTGGTTGTTTTCGCTGGGTGTGTTTGGCATTGGCTTGGGCGGCGGCTTGTTCAGCCACGGCACACTCACTTCGTGCATGAACCTGGCGCCCAAAGACCAAAGTGGTTTGGCGCTGGGGGTCTGGGGCGCCGTGCAAGCCACGGCCGCCGGTTTGGCCATGGCCCTGGGCGGCATCATGCGCGACCTGGTCGACCTGTTGGGCGGCGACATGGCGAATGGCTATGTCAGCGTTTATGCAGTGGAGTTGGTCGTGCTAATCTTCACCGCCGTCGTCCTGTCCCCTTTGGTTCGGCAGGCGGCAATCCCCCCTTTTTCCTCAGAGCAACGCCCGTGAACGTATTTTTTTAAAAGGAGATTCCCATGAAAATTCACCATATTTTGTTGATCCTTTGGCTGGTGATGGTTGGCTTTTTTCTCCTGAATTACTTCAGAGACAAACGCAACCGTTGAAGCTCAGAACGCTTTCTGCACTTGCCCAACACAGGCCTTGGCCTGTGTTTTTTTTCGCCTGAAAGTCCGCCCCATGACCTGGGCTGAATCCCCTGAAAACCACGGTTGACAAATGTCGATGTGTTGATACATTTACATAAAATACTGTCAACTAAAATTGACAATCAACCTCAGGGGGTTCCCATGGACTTACAGCAACTGGCAGAGCAGGCGCTGGCCGCGCATTTCGAGCAAGCCGTCGGCACCAATGCCCCCCCGCGCTTGGTGGCTGCCATGCGCCATGCGGTGTTTTCCGGCGGTGCCCGCATCCGTCCGCAGCTGTGCACAGCGGTGGCCCATGCCTGCGGCATGAATGCCCCGCAGCTCACCCAAGCCGCTGGCGTGGCCATCGAGCTCATGCATTGCGCCTCGCTGGTGCATGACGACATGCCCGCATTTGACAACGCAGACACCCGTCGTGGTCGGCCCAGTGTTCACAAAGCCTATGGCGAAGCCTTGGCCTTGCTCACAGGTGATGGCCTGATCGTCATGGCCTACCAAGTCCTGCTGAACGCGGGCAAAGCCCACCCCGATCGCTTGATTGCCTTGATGCAAACCCTCTCGGATGCCGTGGGCGTGCCCAACGGCATCGTCGCGGGCCAAGCTTGGGAATGCGAATCACGTGCGGATTTGAGCCAATACCAGCGGGCCAAAACCGGCGCCTTGTTTGTGGCGGCCACCTGTGCCGGTGCCGAGTCGGCGGGCGCCGACCCGCTGCCTTGGCGGGCGTTGGGTGATTGTTTGGGTGAGGCTTACCAAGTGGCCGATGACATCCGTGACGTCATTGGTCAGTCCGCTGAGTTGGGCAAGCCCACCGGCCAAGACGCGCAGCATGGCCGCCCCAGTGTGGCCCATGAATTGGGTTTGAGTGGGGCCATTGGCTATTTTGAAAACCTGATTGACCGGGCCGTGGACGCGGTGCCGCAGGTGGCCAGTGCCGACAAATTGCGCCAGATTGTGCGCATGGAATCCGAGCGCTTGGTGCCCAGCAGCATCTGCCAGTCTTACAAATCCGCCGCTTCCAGTTTGCAACATTGAGCCGGTCAGGAGAGAGACGACATGCGCCACCTTGACCTGTCCCGCGCTGACCTGACGCATCTGAACCGCCCCGCTTGGCGAGACCGTTTTGCCGCTTGGTTTGACGATGTGCTGACCCGCCCGGGCATCTACCGCTGGGCCTTGTCCAACCCGATCACCCGCTGGTTCACCCAATACCGCACACGCCAAGTGTTCAGTCTGATGGCGGGCTTTGTGCACACGCAGGTCTTGCTGGGCTGTGTCAGGCTGAAGTTGCTCGAGCATGTACGGCAATCCCCGAAAACCCTGCAAGAGCTCGCTGCACTCAGCCGGGTGCCCGCAGCTGGTTTGCAACGCTTGGTGCAGTCTGCTGTGTCCTTGGGTTTGCTGGAGCAACGCAGCCAACAGCGCTATGGCCTGGGCCCGCTGGGCGCGCCGGTGGTCAGCCACCCCGGTATCCAAGCCATGATCGAGCACAACCAGTTGCTCTACCAGGACATGCAAGACCCGGTGGCCATTTTGCAAGCCTCTTGGCAAGGCGCGATGAGCGACTACTGGCCCTACGCTGGCAACGCCGAGCAAACACCCGACAACACCAGTGCCCAAGCCTATGCCCGTTACTCCGAGCTGATGGCCGCCTCGCAAACCTTTGTCATCGAGGAAATTTTGGCGGCATGTTCTTTTGATGGGCACCGATCAGCGCTGGATGTGGGCGGTGGCATGGGCCGCTTCGCCTGTGAACTGGCCTTGGCCTACCCGCCACTCCAGGTGCGCGTGTTCGATTTGCCGGATGTCTGCCGAGTCAGCCAACAGCAAATTGCGGGCAGGGGGCTGTCTGAGCGTGTCCAGGCCGTGCCTGGTGATTTCACCCAAGACCCCTTGCCCAGTGGCGCCGATGTGATCACCTTGGTCCGCATTGCCCACGACCATGCCGATGCGGTGGTGCTGGCGCTGCTGAAAGCCATCCACCAAGCCTTGCCCGTGGGCGGCCGTTTTATCTTGGCCGAGCCCATGGCCTCCGAGCCGGGTCAGCGGCCAGAGGGCGACGCTTACTTTCATTTTTACTTGCTGGCCATGGGTTCTGGCCGGCTGCGCACACCGATGGAGCTGATGCATTTGATGCACCAAGCTGGGTTCAACCAGGTGGAATTGCTGTCCAACCCCATGCCGGTCCATGCCCGCATCCTGCTGGGGCGCAAGGTCTAAGTGTTTCCCCTAGTACAACGCCAGAAACTGTAAATATAAATTGACATAAATCAATGTAAAGCAAAAAATACATTCATGCACGCAAACGCCATCGTCTTCAAAAACCCCCAGCAATTGGCGCTGGCGTCATTGACCTTGCCTGAGCCGGGGAATGAGGACATTCAGATCGAGGTGGAATACAGCGGCATCAGCACCGGCACCGAGCGTTTGCTCTGGGACGGCAGCATGCCGCCGTTCCCAGGCATGGGCTACCCGCTGGTGCCCGGCTACGAAACCGTGGGTCGGGTGGTCAAAGCAGGCGCACAGGTGCCGATGGACATTGGACAGCGGGTGTTTGTGCCGGGTGCCCAATGTTTCGAAGGCGTGCGCAGCCTGTTTGGCGCATCCGCCTCGCACCTGGTCACCAACCACAGCCGGGTCATGCCTGTCTCGGATGCCTTGGGCCCCAAAGCCGTCTTGCTGGCCCTGGCCGCCACGGCCTACCACGCGGTGTCCATGGGCGGCAAGCGTGAACAAATCATTCCCCCCGACCTGATCGTGGGTCACGGCATCATGGGGCGCTTGTTGGCCCGCATGACCGTGGCGGCTGGTTTTGCCGCACCCACGGTGTGGGAAACCCAAGCAGCCAGGCGTGCTGGTGCACTGGGCTACCAAGTGCTGCACCCCGATGAGGACGAGCGCCGCAACTACCAAGCCATTTACGACGTCAGCGGCGACGCCCAATTGCTGGACCAACTCATCCTGCGCTTGGCCCCAGGCGGCGAAGTGGTGTTGGCTGGTTTTTACAAAGACAAATTGGCCTTCGACTACGCCCCGGCTTTCATGCGCGAGGCGCAAATTCGCACCGCCGCCGAATGGAAGCGCCCCGACTTACTGGCCGTCACCGAGTTGGTCAACACCAACCGGCTCTCGCTTGACGGATTGATCACGCACCACGGAAGTCCTTCGCAAGCCAAAGCGGCTTATGAAACGGCTTTTGATGATGCTTTGTGCCTGAAGATGGTTTTGGACTGGAGTGCCAACGCATGACTACGCAAGCTAACGGAAATTCTCATCCGATCACATTCGTTGATCGTTTGCGCCAAGAGGCTTCAGTGGACGCTGATCCGGTACACACCGACGCACCCACCAAAGAAACCCAAATCATTGCCATTTATGGCAAGGGCGGGATTGGCAAAAGTTTCACCTTGGCCAACCTCAGTTACATGATGGCCCAGCAAGGCAAGAAAGTGTTGCTGATCGGGTGTGACCCCAAGAGCGACACCACCAGTTTGCTGTTTGGCGGCAAGGCTTGCCCCACCATCATCGAAACTTCCTCGCGCATGAAACTCGCGGGCGAAGCGGTCAGCATCAGCGATGTCTGCTTCAAGCGCGATGGCGTCTTCGCGATGGAACTGGGTGGCCCCGAAGTGGGTCGCGGTTGCGGCGGTCGCGGCATCATCCACGGCTTTGAAACCCTGGAAAAACTGGGCTTTCACGACTGGGGCTTCGACTATGTGCTGCTCGACTTTTTGGGTGACGTGGTGTGCGGCGGTTTTGGTTTGCCCATCGCTCGCGACATGTGCCAAAAAGTGATCGTGGTCGGCTCCAACGATTTGCAGTCTCTCTACGTGGCCAACAACGTGTGCTCGGCGGTGGAGTATTTCCGCAAGCTCGGCGGCAATGTCGGCGTGGCCGGCATGGTCATCAACAAAGACGACGGCACCGGTGAAGCCCATGCGTTTGCTGCCAACGCGGGCATCCCTGTGTTGGCCTCCATTCCAGCTGACGAAGACATTCGCCGCAAGAGTGCCAGCTACGAAATCATTGGCATTCCAGGCACCCGTTGGGGGCCGATGTTTGAAGAACTCGCCACCAACGTGGGCTTGGCCCCACCGGTGCGACCCAAGCCGCAAACCCAAGACGAATTGCTGGGCTTGTTCAGCGCTGATGTGGTGGGACGCAACGTGGTGCTCGAGCCCGCCACCACCTTCGACATGGTGGGCCGCCACGATGTCGTCAAGCCCAGCCTTGAAGTTGTGTACGACGAGGCTTGACGCCATGACCCGCACCATTCCCATCACCCCCGTGGCCGCCAACCAAGGCGTGACCACCGCCCTCGAGGGCGACGGCATGGGTTGCCACGCTGGTGGTGAAACCTTGTTGGCAGCCGCCAAGCAAGCAGGCAAGTCGCAGGTGTTGGACCAATACGCCAAAGACTACCCGCGCAACGAAGCAGCGGGGCCGCACGATCAACCGCAAAGCATGTGCCCCGCCTTTGGCTCGCTGCGTGTGGGTCTGCGCATGAAGCGCACTTCCACCATCTTGTCGGGCTCGGCCTGTTGTGTCTATGGCCTGACCTTCACCTCGCATTTCTACGGCGCTCGCCGCACCGTGGGCTATGTGCCCTTCAACTCCGAGACCTTGGTCACCGGCAAGTTGTTCGAGGACATCCGTGAAGCGGTGCATGCCGAAGCCGATCCTGACAAACTCGACGCCATCGTCATCATCAATTTGTGTGTGCCCACGGCCAGCGGTGTGCCACTTCAGTTGTTGCCCAAAGAAATCAACGGCGTGCGCATCATCGGCATTGACGTGCCAGGTTTTGGTGTGCCCACCCATGCCGAGGCCAAAGACGTGTTGGCTGGCGCCATGTTGCGTTATGCCCGCCAAGAAATCATGTCCGGCCCCGTGCAAGCCCCGCGTGGCGGTCGGCAGGCTTTGCCCAGCGTGGCCTTGCTCGGCGAGATGTTTCCCGCCGACCCGATGGGCATTGCACAAATGCTGGCCCCCATGGGTTTGGCTGCAGGACCGGTGGTGCCCACGCGTGAATGGCGCGAACTCTACGCCGCACTCGACTGCGCCACGGTGGCGGCCATCCATCCTTTCTACACCGCCACCATCCGTGAGTTTGAAGCCGCCGGTCGTCCCATTGTGGGCTCGGCACCGGTGGGCATCGAAGGCACCCAAGACTGGTTGCAAGCGATTGGCCAATCCTGTGGCATTGCGCAAGACAAGATTGATCTGTCGCGCAACCAAAGCTTGGCCGCCATGCGCGGTATCTTGAGTGCCAAACCCATCCAAGGTCGCATCACCCTCAGTGGTTATGAAGGCTCGGAGTTGTTGGTGGGTCGTTTGCTGGTCGAGTGCGGCGCTGATCTGCGTTATGTCGGTTCGGCCTGTCCTGCCACACCTTGGAACAAAGCTGACGCGGACTGGTTGAAAGCCAAAGGCGTGCAAGTGCAGTTCCGTGCCTCCCTCGAGCAAGACATGGCCGCGGTGCACGAGTACAAACCGCAGTTGGCCATCGGCACCACGCCTGTGGTGCAAAAAGCCAAAGAAGCGTCCATCCCAAGCTTGTATTTCACCAACCTCATTTCAGCGCGTCCCCTCATGGGCGTGGCCGGTGCAGGCTCCTTGGTGCAAGTGGTGCAAGCGGCCATTGGGAATCAGGCTCGCTTTGACCGCATGAAAGACTTCTTCGGCGAAACCGGCATGGGCCACGCCACCGGCGTGTGGCAAGGCGTGCCGGTTGATCGCCCTGAGTTCAAAGCCGAAACCAAACGACAACTCGAACGCATTGCGAAAAAACGCAAAGCAGAGGAGATGGGCTGATGCTGGTACATGACCACGATCGTGCAGGAGGCTATTGGGGAGCGGTGTATGTGTTCACCGCCATCAAAGGTTTGCAAGTCGTCATCGACGGCCCGGTAGGTTGCGAAAACCTGCCGGTCACGTCGGTGCTGCATTACACCGACGCCTTGCCCCCGCACGAATTGCCTATCGTGGTCACCGGTTTGGCCGAAGAGCAGTTGGGTCGCGAGGGCACCGAGGGTGCCATGAAACGTGCCCACGCCACGCTGGACCCGGAGTTGCCCGCGGTGGTGGTCACGGGTTCGATTGCCGAAATGATTGGTGGGGGTGTCACGCCCGAGGGCACAGGCATACAACGCTTCTTGCCGCGCACGATTGACGAAGACCAATGGCAGTGCGCCAACCGCGCCATGTACTGGTTGTGGACCGAGTACGGTCTGAAAAAAGTCCCGGCACGCAAGCCTTTTGCCGAACGTCCTGCCGGTGAAAAACCACGCGTCAACATCATTGGCCCCAGCTACGGCACCTTCAACTGCCCCAGCGACTTGGCTGAAATCAAGCGCTTGGTGCAAGGCATTGGTGCTGAAGTGAACATGATTTTTCCACTGGGCAGCCACTTGGCCGATGTGTCGCGCTTGGTGGAAGCCGATGTGAATATTTGCATGTACCGTGAGTTCGGTCGCATGCTGTGTGAAGCCCTGGAACGACCTTACTTGCAAGCCCCCATTGGCTTGCACAGCACCACCGCTTTCTTGCGCCAACTAGGCAGCTTGCTCAACCTCGACCCCGAGCCCTTCATTGAACGAGAACGCCACACCACACTCAAGCCCCTGTGGGATTTGTGGCGGTCGGTGACGCAAGATTTTTTCTCCACCGCCAGTTTTGCCGTGGTTGCCGGTGAAACCTATGCCCGTGGCTTGAAACATTTCTTGGAAGTGGAAATGGGTCTGCCTTGCAAGTTCAGTGTGTCGCGCACTGCCGGTGCCAAAACCGACAACCAAAGCGTGCGCAAGATGTGCCACCAGCAAACGCCACTCATCATGTTTGGCAGCTACAACGAGCGCATGTACTTGTCTGAGGTGTCGGGTGGCCCGATGCGAGCGGCCTTCATTCCAGCCTCTTTTCCAGGCGCGGTGATTCGCCGGCACACCGGCACCCCCTTCATGGGTTACAGCGGTGCCAGCTATGTGGTGCAAGAGGTGTGCAACGCCTTGTTTGATGCCTTGTTCCACATCCTGCCTTTGGGTACCGACATGGACAAAGTCGAAGCCACCCATGCGCGTGGCGTGGTGGTGCCCAACGCCGATTGGCAAGACGACGCCCAAGCTTTGCTGCGGGCTTTTGTGCAGCACCAACCCGTGTTGGTGCAAATTTCTGCAGCCAAGCGCTTGCGTGATTTGTCCGAACAACTCACCCGCCAGTCTGGCGAAGAAGTGGTCAAGACCGATCACGTGCAAGCAGCGGCCAAAGATTTGGGTTTGGCGGCGGAGGTCGCATGAGGTTTCAGGTTGTCTTTGCAAAAAGTGTTTTTTGCAAACCAAGAATGTCGTGGCGGTCTGCTGCGGCTACTCAAGTTGCGCGGGTTGAGCGCAGCAATGGCCGCAAGGTCAATTTGTGAAGGAGCAGTCTTATGTCACAGCGGACATCCATCTCTGGCTTGACGGACGAAGAGGCTCAGGAATTTCATGCATTCTGGATTCAAGGAACTGTGGGTTTCACGGCAGTAGCTGTGTTGGCACACATCTTGGTCTGGGCATGGCGTCCCTGGTTCTGAGGCCGTTTTCTTTCATTTGAAGGGGTTAAGCATGTCTAACACCAGTCCTCTCGATCAACGGCATTCGCGTGCCAATGAATCCCAAACGTTTGTCGCGATTTTTGCGCTTGGTTTTTTGGTTTTTTTCACGATTGCTTTCATGGCCTCCATGCTGGGCATCAACTGGAGAAATTACTTGCCAGGTGCGGAGAGCACCAAGGGTTTGGTGGCTGGCGTGAAAGCAGCTGTCTACACCTTCATGTCACACATCACTTAGGAGAAGACATATGTGGCGTATTTGGAAACTGTACGACCCGCTTCGGGCAATGGTTGTTCAAGGCATTTTCTTGTTCGGACTGGCCGCAATGATTCATCTGATCTTGCTCAGCACCAACAAGTTCAATTGGCTCGACGGCCCACGCAAAGCATCCGGCACAGCAGCAGTGCAAAACGCACCGATGCCTCCCGCCGTACCAGCGGTCAAGTCTTAATCGACCTGATGCTGTTTCAGATGGAGCCCTGGCATGGCCAGCGCTTCATCTGAAATTTGATTTCAATTTTCCTAGTAAGGGGCGCGATCATGTCCATGCTCAGTTTTGAAAAAAAATACCGAGTCCGAGGGGGCACCTTGGTCGGCGGTGATCTGTTCGATTTTTGGATCGGCCCTTTTTATGTCGGTTTCTTTGGTGTCACCACCATCTTCTTTTCGTTTTTAGGCACGGCTTTGATCTTGTGGGGTGCGTCCCAAGGGCCGACCTGGAATTTGTGGCAAATCAGCATTGCCCCGCCCAACTTGTCCTATGGCCTGCGCATGGCGCCGCTGATGGAGGGCGGGCTTTGGCAGCTCATCACAGTGTGTGCCTTGGGCGCCTTTGTGTCTTGGATGATGCGGGAGATTGAAATTTGTCGAAAACTCGGCATGGGCCTGCACGTTCCGTTCGCATTTGGCGTGGCCATCTTGGCTTACTTCACCTTGGTGGTGGTTCGCCCCGTGTTGCTGGGCGCTTGGGGACACGGTTTTCCCTACGGCATCTTCAGTCACCTTGATTGGGTGTCCAACGTCGGCTACCAATACCTGCATTTCCACTACAACCCGGCGCACATGATCGCCGTCAGTTTCTTCTTCGCCACGGTGTTTGCGCTGTCATTGCACGGCGGCTTGGTGCTCTCAGCCACCAATCCTCCAGCGGGCGAAGTGGTCAAAACACCGGAACACGAAGACACGTTTTTCCGTGATTCGATTGGCTACTCCATTGGCACCTTGGGCATTCACCGTTTGGGCTTGTTCTTGGCCTTGGCTGCCGTGCTGTTCAGTGCCCTGTGCATCGTGATCAGTGGACCCTTCTGGACCCGTGGTTGGCCAGAGTGGTGGGGTTGGTGGCTCAACATGCCTATTTGGAAATAAGGCAGGAGAAAAACATGCAATATCAAAATATTTTCACCACCGTGCAAGCGGTTGGCCCCACACACCACGGTGTTGAGCTTGGCCATGGCAACAGTCCACGCACCGGCGAACCCTTGATTGCGTATTGGTTGGGCCGCATCGGCAACGCGCAACTCGGCCCCATTTATTTGGGTGGCTTGGGCATCGCATCGCTGATGTGCGGCATGATCGCCTTTGTCACCATCGGCTTGAACATGTTGGCCTCGGTGCATTGGGATCCGATTCAATTTGTGCGGCAATTGTTTTGGTTGGCGCTGGAGCCACCAGCGCCCAGTTATGGATTGGGTATACCGCCCTTGAACCAAGGCGGCTGGTGGTTGTTCACCGGTTTTTTCCTCACCGCCTCCCTCTTGCTGTGGTGGGCACGGATGTACCGTCGTGCGCGTGAATTGGGTTTGGGCACGCACATTCCTTGGGCCTTTGCCGCTGCCATTTGGCTCTACTTGGTCTTGGGTTTGTTTCGCCCCATCTTGATGGGTTCTTGGGGTGAGGCCGTGCCATTTGGCATCTTCCCGCACCTGGATTGGACAGCCGCGTTTTCTTTGCGCTATGGCAACTTGTTCTACAACCCGTTCCATGCCTTGTCCATCGTCTTTTTGTATGGCTCTACCTTGTTGTTCGCGATGCACGGTGCCACCATCTTGGCGGTTGGCCGCTACGGTGGTGAACGTGAGATTGAACAAATTGTCGATCGCGGCACCGCTTCAGAGCGTGCTGCCTTGTTCTGGCGTTGGACCATGGGCTTCAACGCCACCATGGAATCGATCCACCGTTGGGCTTGGTGGTTCGCGGTCTTGTGTCCCTTGGCAGGCGGCATCGGCATTTTGCTGACCGGCACCGTGGTGGACAACTGGTACCTGTGGGCGGTCAAGCATGGCGTGGCCCCCCCTTATCCCACCGTGTTCCCTGAAGTGGTGGACCCGGCAACCCTGTCAGGAGCGAAGCCATGAACATGCGCCAATTGATTTCCATCGCTGGTTTGTCTGCGGTCTTCCTGTTGTCCGGCTGCGAACGCCCGCCCACGGACACGGTCCAACATGGTTACCGTGGCACGGGCATGGTGCAGGTCTACAACCCACGCACCTTGGACTTGAAAACCGAAGCCAATGTCTTGCCCGTGGCGCTGCCCTTGGCCCCTGGCGACAGTCCCAAAGCCTCCAGTTTGTATAAAAACGTCAAGGTCTTGGGCAACCTCAGCAACAACGAGTTCACCCGCTTGATGCTGTCCATGACTGCTTGGGTGGCACCTGCCGAAGGCTGTGCTTATTGTCACAATCCCGCCAACTTTGCCGAAGACAGCAAGTACACCAAGGTGGTGGCGCGACGCATGATCGAGATGACGCGCCACATCAACGCGGACTGGAAAAACCACGTCGCTGAAACCGGTGTCACGTGCTACACCTGTCACCGCGGCAACCCGGTGCCCAGCAATGTCTGGTTCACAGAAGCGGAGCAAGACAAAGGCGCAGACTTCATTGGTGACCGTGCAGGACAAAACTTAGCCGCTCATTCGGTGGGATTGAGTTCATTGCCCAGCGATCCGTTCACGCCTTTCTTGTTGGGTGAGTTGGACATTCGTGTCAACGGCACGACGGCATTGCCCACAGGCAATCGCCATTCCATCAAACAAGCCGAGTGGACATATGGCCTGATGACCCACATGTCATCGGCGCTGGGTGTCAACTGCACCTATTGCCACAACACCCAATCCTTTTCGGAGTGGAAAGGCAACCCGCCACAGCGGGCCGTGGCATGGCATGGCATCCGCATGGCGCGTGACTTGAACACCGCCTACATGGAGCCGCTCACCAGCACCTTCCCTGAAGGACGCTTGGGACCCACAGGCGATGTTGCCAAGGCCAATTGCGCCACCTGCCACCAAGGCGCGTACAAGCCCTTGAACGGACAATCGATGCTGAAAAGCTTCCCTGAATTGGCTGGGCCAGGTGCCGAACCCGTTGCGCCGGTGAAGGTGGCGAACAAATAAAGCGAGCCAACCATGCGCATGCCCGTTCAAGCGATGGTGCCCCAACACATTTTGTTGGCACAGCCGCGCGGGTTTTGCGCAGGGGTCACCCGCGCCATCGATATCGTTGAACGCGCCTTGCAAAAATTTGGTGCGCCGGTTTATGTGTTCCATGAAATCGTGCACAACCAATGGGTGGTGCAGCAGTTGCAAGCGCAGGGTGCGGTGTTCGTCAATGCCATCGCTGACATTCCCGATAAAAGCCTCACCATTTTCAGCGCGCATGGCGTCTCACAGGCCATCAAGGATGAAGCGAACAGCAAGTACCTGCGTGTGATTGATGCCACCTGTCCCTTGGTCACCAAGGTGCATGCGCAGGCACAGCGCTATGTGCAGCGAGGCTTTGCGTTGGTGATGATTGGGCACGCCGGTCACGAAGAGGTGGAAGGAACCATGGGCAGTGTGAACGCCCCGGTGCACTTGGTCAGCCACGTTCGTGATGTGGCGCTGCTGCCGCTACAGCCCGATCAAGCCATCGCCTATGTGACCCAAACCACCCTGAGCATGGACGACACCCGCGACATCATTGCGGCACTCGTGCAGCGCTTCCCGCAGATTGAAGGCCCGGACGTGCAAGACATTTGCTACGCCACGCAAAACCGACAAACCGCTGTGCGGGCACTGGCGCGTGCGGTGGACTTGGTGTTGGTGGTGGGCGCACGCAACAGCTCCAACTCCAACCGTTTGCGCGAGGTGGCTGCCAGTCAAGACGTGCCAGCCTACTTGGTGCAAGACGACACAGACATCGACCCGGCTTGGTTGCAAGGCATTCACAACATTGGCATCAGTTCGGGCGCATCCACGCCAGACATTTTGGTGCAGCGTGTCATTGCAGCCCTGAACCAACACGCCCCGCACCACATCCTGCCCATGCCAGGCGTCGAAGAAGACGTGGTGTTTCGTTTGCCCGCTGAATTGGCCTGAGGCGTGCCAACCATGGGCGCTGACAACGCACTTCCCCAGTCTGTCGCCGGCGTCGTCGTGGTTTTGTTGGTCGACTTGTTGAAAGCCAAACGCTCCTGGGGTTGGTTGCGCTTGGCGCAAGGGTCCTTGGCGTTGAAGCATGTGGCAGGCTTGTTGTTTGCCAAGGTCATGGGCAGCGGCCATGAAGGTGGCTTTGGTTTACGGCCCAGTGCAAGTCACCAAGGACTGGTGTTGATGTTCGACACACATGACCATGCCAATGCGTTTTTGCAAAGCGATCTGAGCCAGCAGTACAAACACAATGCGCGTGAATGGTTCAGTGCCTGTATGACGGTTGACAGCAGCCGTGGCGCTTGGAACCACATCGCTTGGCAAGCCACTTCTGCTGCGGCTGGTCTGCCCCCCGCCACGCCAGATCATCGGCCTGTGGCCACCTTAACTCGGGCCAGCATCCGCTCTACCAGCGCCATGGCATTTTGGCGTTACGCACCGGCGGCGCAAGCTGATTTGCACGCGGCCCAAGGCTGCTTGCTGGCCATGGGCTTGGGTGAAGCACCCTTGTTGCGTCAATGCACCTTCAGCATTTGGCAAGACACCGCCTCCATGGTGGCCTATGCCCAGAGTGGGGCGCATCACGCTGCCATTCAAGCTGCTTATAAGCATGGTTTTTTCACCGAGTCGATGTTTGTGCGCATGCGCGTGTTGGCCATGAGCGGGCAGTGGCAGGGCACGAACTATGCCGCTCAAACCACACCTGCGCTGGAGGTGGCCCATGCGTGAACGCCATGTGGTGGTCGTGGGTGCGGGCATGGGTGGCTTGGTCAGCGCATTGCTGTTGGCGCACCAAGGGGTGCGTGTCACCGTCATCGAGCGCGGTTTGCTGCCTGGCGGCAAGGTGCGCCAACTGCAAGTCGATGGTGCAGCCATCGACAGCGGCCCCACGGTGTTCACCATGCGCTGGGTCTTCGATGAAATTTTTGCATCCGTCAATGCCTCGCTCGATCAGCTGCTGAAGTTGCAAAGCCTTGATGTGCTGGCACGCCATGCCTGGGCCGATGGAAAAAAATTGGATTTGTTCGCCGATGTGCAAGCCTCCACCGATGCCATTGGTCGCTTTGCGGGTTTGGCTGAAGCCCGCAACTTTGAACGATTCTGTTTGAAAACCCGCGAGGTCTATGACACCTTGCAAGCCCCCTACATCCAAACCACCTTGCCCTCGGTGATGCAATTCACCAAGGTCTTGGGGCCGCGCGGCTTGGCCACCTTGGCGTCGCTGGGTGTGATGTCGAGTTTGTGGGAAAGCTTGGGCCGCTATTTTCAAAATGACAAATTGCGCCAGTTGTTTGCGCGCTATGCCACCTATTGCGGCTCGTCGCCTTGGCAAGCACCCGCCACCTTGATGCTGATTGCCCAGGTGGAAATGGACGGTGTCTGGACCATTGAAGGCGGCATGCATGCCTTGCCGCAATGCCTTGAGAAGTTGGCCAAAGCCCGTGGTGCCGCATTTCACTATGGTCAATCGGTGCAGCGGATTCACACCGCACAAAACAAGGTCTGTGGCGTTACGCTCACCAACGGGGAAGCCTTCGAGGCCGATGCCGTGGTTTTCAACGGCGACGTGTCAGCCTTGCATGCGGGCTTGCTGGGCCCAGCAGCAGCGCAAGCCACACCGCGTGGCAACCGCCAACGTTCTTTGTCAGCAGTCACCTGGTCTGTCAACGCCAAAACATCCGGCTTTGAATTGGACAGGCACAATGTTTTCTTTCAAAACCACTATGCTGCCGAGTTCAAAGACATTTTTGACAAACAACAACTGCCCAGCGCCCCCACGGTGTATGTCTGTGCCCAAGACCGCGGCGCAGGCAGCACGCCAACCGACAGCGAGCGCCTGCTGTGTTTGGTGAACGCACCTGCTGTGGGCGACCAATCTCTTTTGACCGATGAAGCGATCGAACGATGTCAACACCTGAGTTTTCAACTTCTGCGTCAGTGCGGCCTGGAGATTCAAACCACAGCGCACAACACCCAACGCACCACGCCGATGGGCTTTCACAAACTGTTTCCAGCCACGGGCGGGGCGCTCTACGGGCAAGCGACACACGGATGGATGTCGGCCTTCAGCCGAGCGAACGCGGCCACCTCGATACCGGGCTTGATCTTGGCGGGGGGCAGCGTGCACCCGGGGCCGGGGGTGCCCATGGCCGCTATGTCGGGCAAGCTGGCGGCCGCCGCGACGATGGCACACCTTGCTTCAATCAACCGGTCCCAGCGGGTGGCTACCTCTGGTGGTATGTTGACGCACTGAGTGACTGCGGCCAATTCGGCCTGACCATCATCGCCTTTGTCGGCAGTGTGTTCTCTCCTTATTACGCTTGGGCACGACGTGGTCAAGCAGTCACCAACCCCGACAACTTTTGCAGCCTGAACGTGGCGCTGTACAGCCGCCATGCCAATCGCTGGGCCATGACCGAACGTGGCGCACGCGACTGTTCACGCAGCCAAACACACTTCAACATTGGACCCAGCCAATTGCACTGGGATGGTCAAGCCTTGGTGATGGACATTGACGAAGTCTGCGTGCCCTTTCCCAGACGCATCCAAGGTCGTGTGCGCGTGCATCCTCAGCAGTTGTTCAATTTTGGTGTCAACCTTGAGCCCCAGGGTTTGCACCGTTGGGGACCGATCGCACCCAGCGCCCGCGTTGAAGTGCAGTTGCAACACCCCGGTCTATCGTGGCAAGGCCATGCTTACTTGGACAGCAACGAAGGCGATGAACCGATTGACCGACCCTTCAAAGAATGGGATTGGTCGCGCAGCTTGATGGCCAATGGTGACACGGCGGTGTTGTACGACCTGCAATTGAAAAACGGCGAGCACCCGGTGTTGGCACTGCGGTTTGACCAGCAGGGCCGCGTGCATGACTTTGAACCGCCAGCGGTGCAGGGCTTGCGCCGCACCAAATGGGCCATGGCCCGACGCATGCGCAGTGACGGGCCGGTGCAGGTGAAGCAGCAACTGGAAGACACGCCGTTTTACCAACGCGCGGTGCTTGAAAGTGTGTTGCTGGGTGAAAACGTCGAGAGCTTTCACGAAACCCTGCACACAGCGCGCTTGGTGTCACCCGTGGTGCAAGCCATGTTGCCGTGGCGCATGCCCAGGCGTTTCTAAAACCACCGGTGGTGCGGGTTGCTCAAGCGGGTTCGTGCATCCAAGCCGCGTGTTTGGGGGCGCGTTTGGTTTGGCTCCATTCTTCCAACATGGCCCACTTCACCTCGTCCAGCTGCTGGTACATCTGCGGCGTGCCGGTGTCGCAGGCGATTTCCAAGCGATGGCCATTGGGGTCAAAGAAATAAATGGATTTGAAGATGGTGTGGTCGGTCACGCCCAGCACCTCGATGCCACTGGCCATCAAGCGTTCTTTGAAGGCCAACAATTCCGCCATGCTGTCCACCTTGAAAGCCAGGTGCTGCACCCACTCAGGGGTGTTGTTGTCACGTCCCATCGCGGGGGAGTTGGGCAACTCGAAAAACGCCAACACATTGCCTTGACCTGCATCCAAGAACACATGCATGTAGGGGTCGGGGGCTTTGGTGCTGGGCACCAGGTCTTCGGCGATCGCCAACACAAAGTCCATGTTCAGGTGTTTGACATACCACTCAACGGTTTGTTTGGCGTCTTTGCAGCGGTAAGCAACGTGGTGAATGCGGGCGAGTTTCATGGGCGTCCTTGAGTCAGGTGGAACCCTCGGCTAGGGCGGGGTTTCACCATGTGCGAGGTTTTACCACCTCGGCAGCCCACCCCGACTCAGTGTTGCGCAGGCGGGGTCAACCCCCGCCGTTCAAATTCCAAGCGCTCTGACAGGCTCAGCAGCCATTCGATTTTTTCCGACATGCTGCGCTGCGATGCCAGTTTGACCGTGCTGGGCAGCACGGGCTCGGAGCTGTCGCACCCCTCAATCAGATAGCAAATAGCGGCCAAAGGCGGTGCCGCTTTTTTTTCTGCCGCCACCCAATGCGCCTGCAATTTGGACTGGGCCAACAAGGCCAGTTTGCGGGTGCTGCTGACCACCGTGCGGTGGTTCACCGAGTTGCAGCCTTCACGGCGCAATTGGTGGCCAATTTCAGCGTAGATGAGGCGGGCCGCCAAAATGGCCGAGCGGCAGTCGCGAGGAAGTTCTGCTATCCCTGCATGGGCTTGGGCATACAAGCGGTCAGCTTCATCCAGCAAGCGTTGCACCACGCTTTGCAAAGCCGCGTTGTGAACAGGTTGGGTGATGAATGTTTGCGGGTCCAGTCCGGCTTCGCGCATCCAAGCGTGGGGCAGGTACAGGCGTCCCATGCGGGCGTCTTGCCCCACATCGCGAGCGATGTTGGTCAGTTGCATGGCCACACCCAACTCGCACGCACGCGCCAAAGCGGAGGCGTGGCGCGGGCCCATGATCCAACACATCATGGCCCCGACACTGCCGGCCACGCGCGCGGCGTACTGATGAACGTCTTCGATGGTCTCGTAGGTTTTGCCATTTGCATCCCACTCAAAGCCTTCAATCAAGGCTTCCAACATGTTGCGCGGCAAAGCGTATTGCTGAGCCACGTGGGCCAGGGCGTTGTCTTCCAAATAGGCTTGCGGTTGACCGCTGTAAATGCCGTCCAAGCGCTGCTGCAATTCGCGCAGGGCTTGGGCGCTGTCTGCACCTTCATCCACCAAGTCGTCAGCCACGCGGCAAAACGCGTACAGGGCCACCGAGGCAAAACGCACCCGTTCGGGCAGCAACTTGGAAGCCGCAAAAAAACTTTTAGAGCCGCCACGCATCATGTTGATGCACGCTTGCAGGTCGGCAGGTTGAAGTTCAGACGAGTGCATGCGCATGGGGTACCACGGTTTCCAAGGCTTTGGCTGACATCAACACGCCGGGTACACCCGCACCCGGATGGGTGCCTGCACCGACGACATACAAACCTTCGACATCTTCACTGCGGTTGTGTGGCCTGAACCACGCGCTTTGCAACAGCAAAGGTTCCAAGCCAAAACCAGCACCTTTGAAAGACCACAAACGGTCTTTGAAATCTTGTGGCGTCATCATCTTGGAACTGATGATGTGTTGGGACAATTCGGGCAACACCGAAGCTTCCAAGGCTTGCTGGATTTTCAAGCGATAAGTTTCAGCATGCGAAGCCCAGTCGGTGCCGCTGTCCAAATGCGGCACGGGGGAGAGCACGTAAAACGTGTCGCAACCCGCAGGCGCGAGCGATGGATCGGTGGCGGTCGGGCGGTGCAAATACAGGCTGAAGTCGTCAGCCAAGTGGTGGTGCTTGAAGATGTCGGTGAGCAATTCTTTGTAGCGCGGCCCCAGCACCATCATGTGGTGCGGCACATCGGCATATTGGCGGTCGGTGCCAAAATACCAGACAAACAAGCCCATGGAGTAGCGACCTTTGTCGATCTTGCGGTCGGTCCAATGGCGGCGGTGTTGCGGGGCCACCAAATGTTTGTAGGTCCAAGCGGTGTCGGCATTGCTCACCACAATGTCAGCCGGCATGAAGCGGCCGTCTTGCAACTCCACACCCACGGCTTTGTTGTTTTCAATGCGGATGTTGGTGACTGGCGCGTTGTAATGGATGGGAATGCCTCGACCTGCCAGCAAACGCACCAGGCCTTGCACGATGGCGCCGGTGCCACCCATGGCTGAATGCACACCCCAGGTGCGCTCCAATGAATTGATGAGCGCGTAGGCGCAGGTGACTGAAAACGGGTTGCCTCCAATCAGCAAGGGGTGAAAACTCAGCACGATGCGCAGCTTGTCGTTGCGGATGTGTTTGGCCACCAAGCTGTAAATGCTGCGCCAAGCGCCCATGCGGGCAAAAGAGGGAATGGCGTTGATCAAGTCGCCAATCGTGTCGAAAGCGATCGCCCCCAAGCCCTCAAAACCAAGCGTTTTACAAAGCTCGGCATCGGCCAAAAAGTTTTCATAACCAACCAAATCATCGGTTGAGAAACGCGCGATCTCAGCACGCATGGCGGCTTCGTCACCGCTGTAATCAAACCACGTGCCGTCGCTGAACCGAATGCGATAGAACGGGTCCATGGCGCGCAAATCGATGTCGTCTTTGAAAGACTTGCCGCACAAGGCCCACAACTCTTCCAGCAAAAAGGGCGCGGTGATGATGGTGGGACCTGCATCGAAGGTGAAGCCGTCTTGCTTGAACACCGAGGCGCGGCCACCGGGTCCATCGAGCTTTTCCACCACCTGCACGTCATAGCCTTTCACGCTCAGGCGAATGGCGGCTGCCAAGCCGCCAAAGCCACTGCCAATCACCACGGCGACAGGACGACGGCGTCCCAGTTCCAGGGCTTGTTGCATAGCGAGCATGTCATGGTGGCTGGTGGCGTTCATGGCGTCTTTCAGGCGGAACTGGCACTGGTGCGGGACATGGCCCAGCCCCAAATGCGTTGCAGGGGCAAGGGGAAAATCATCAAGGCATGTTCGACGATGGCCAAGGTGAGCAAACTGGCCAACATGACCCAGCCGGTGGTCATCTCCACCGCACCCACCATGGCTTGGACAACCAACCAGGCCCAAGTGAAGATGGAAGCGCTGACCGAGACGACAAACCACCAGGTCATCTTGCGTTGTCGGAAATAACTGGCCAGGTATTTCAAATGCGCGGGCAAATAGGCCGCACCGTTTTCGGTGACACCAAAGAACAAATTGAGTTTGGCACTCACCCGCATGCACCACAGCAGCGCAAAGGTACACAAAGCAATGTGGTTGGCTTGACCCACTTGCATGGCGCACAGGACGGCAAAGTTCAGCAGCAAGGCCAATTCATGGTGCAGCATCACCATCAAGGCTTGCTCGAACCGCTTGAAGCCTGTCGCTCCTTCGTCCATCGCGATCTTGCGCGGCCCGGTGAGTGTGCCGGTCAGAAAGGCCAATTCGTGCCAACCCCACATGATGATGACGCAGCCAAAGCCCAAATAGGCGTTGGCATCGCTCACACTTTTCATGCTGGTGGAGACGCCCCAAAAACTCAGACCCAAGAGAAAGGTCCAGCCCAGCATGCTCCAGCGAAAACTGGGGGCGGGTAATCGGTCCAGCCACAGAATGACGCCCGTGCCGATCCACCAGCACAGAACGGCAAACAACGCGGCCAGCGCGACTTCACTCACCATGACGGCGCCATGCGGGTGTTGACGGGCAGCTCGTGTTCCAAGGTGTCCATCATGTACAAGCGACCAAAGGTCCACAGTGCTTGCACACCACAAACCGCGCGGGTGACATAGCTGAACACGCCCCCTTTTTCGATGGCCGCGTCATTGGCTTTGGAAATTTCAAACAAGCGTGCCAAGCCCGCGCGGAACTGCGGGTTGTCGGTGTCCAAGGACAGCGGGAAGACTTGCTTGGAAATCTCGGTGGTGATGCGAAACACGGTGTAGTCGTAGTCGTCGGTCTCCAAGCCCATCGCTTCATGCAGCATGGGACGGGTGTGGTCCCGCACATACATGGTGGCGTAGACCGCCAGCAAAAAGAACTTGATCCACAAGCGGTTGCCACCGCGCAGCAAATGCGGGTTGGCACGCATGATCAATGCAAAGGATTCACCATGACGGAACTCGTCGTTGCACCAACGCTCAAACCACCGAAAGATGGGGTGAAAGCGCTTGTCGGGGTTTTTTTCCAAGTGCCTGAAGATGGTGATGTAGCGGGCGTAACCAATTTTTTCAGACAAGTAGGTGGCGTAAAAAATGTATTTGGGCTTGAAGTAGGTGTAGGCCTTGGTGCGCTTCAAGTCACCCAAATCAATGCCCAAGCCAAAGTCGCGCAATGACTGGTTGATGAAGCCCGCATGGCGTGATTCATCCCGCGCCATGTAGGTCATCAGTTGTTTGATGTCCGGGTTGGTCACGTGCTTGCGGATCTCGTTGTACAAGATGCAACCCGAGAATTCTGAAGTGAGTGAACTCACCAAAAAGTCCAAAAATTCCTGGCGCATTTCGGGCGAGAGCTGCGGCATGAGCAGGGCCACTTCATCCGCAAAAGCGGCATCACGCTGGAAGTGATCATGGTTGTTGTCACCTTCGTACTCTTGCATCATCAGGTCCCATTCTTTGCGAACAGGCTCAACATCAATGCGGTCCATGGCAGCAAAGTCGGTGGTGTAAAAGCGCGGGTTCAAGAGCGTGCTTTGAACCGCTTTTTCATTCGCATCGCGGGCGGTTTCAATGGTTGCTGTCACTGGGGCCATGGGGTTCTCCTACTCACTATTGCAATTGACGGTAAATCTGGGCGTTGCTCGGTCCAAACGAGGCCAAGTGAATCGCCTCGCCAGTGGCGGGGTCGCGCAGCACCATTTGGCCATCGGCATGGCTGCTCAACTCGAAGGCTTCGTCCGCGCCAATCGCGCGTTTTTTGCGTTCGCGCACCAGGGCACGCAGCGTGCCGCGCAAGAAACCTTGCTCGCCCTCGAACACCGCCACTTGTTGTTGGGTGGCCGCGTCGATCACCACAATTTCTCCCCGCGCACCATCTTCAAAGCGCAGGTTTTTTTGCCACACCACAGGCGCATCGGCCTCGCGGATGTTGGCACCGGTTTGCCGCACCGTGAACACCCCCAACAAGAGCAAAGCCAGACCCAACAAGACCCAGCGCACCACGGTGGGCACAGCGGGCTGGTGATTCAGGGGTGGGGGTGTCGTGTTCATGCTTGCCCCAACACCTGGTTGCTGTGGCGGGTGTCCGTGTGGATCGACACCAGTTGCTCGGTGGGGTTTTCTTGACGCCAGGTTTGCAACATCGTCTGTGCCAAGCGCTCGGCTTGCGGCACGCAACGCAATGTGGGCTGCGGTGAGGCGACACGCCAAGCCCGCACATGGGGCCACAAATTGAGCCAGCCGATGGGGCTGTCGGTGGCGATGCCCAAAGCGATGTTGCCGGTTTGTTTGTTCACCAGTTGCAAATCGCATGCGGTGATTTTTTTCAATGGCAGGTTGAACGTGAGCGAGAGCACGATGCCAATGCGCATGATGATGCGCTTGTTGGTCAGCGTGTACATGGTGGCTTGGGCCGACCAGTAGGCGCTCCAGCTGAGCACCGCCAAGGCCAACAAGGCCAAACCGATGCTGGTGCCCAATTGCTTGAGCATGTCCATGCCAGCGGTGTTGCTCTCCATCAAGCTGACCCACTGCCACAACACCATGATCGCAAAGTACATGGCGATCTTGCGCACATGAAACGCTTCGATGGCGAGTTGTCGCCACTCGGGCCGACCCTGCCAAACGATGAACTCGTTGCGCGGCAAGTCTTCGGGCAAGCCCAGGGCGGCCTCAAACTCGTGCTCGTGGTGCGCCTTCATACCAAGGGTTCCTGGCGGTTGGGTTCGGCGTACAGCAAGCCGGCACCGAAGTAGCCCATGATTTTTTCTTCTTCCAGCATGGTCACTTGGTCGGGCGACTTGGTGGCTGGCACATTGCCAAACTGGTGCGACATCAGCGCATGCACGTCGATTGCATTGTCATGGATGCGGGCGAAGTTGATCGGGATCAACACATGCTTGTCCGTGCCCTTGACGGTCATCTCGATGTAGCGAAAGATCATTTCTGAGCGGTCCACCCAGAAGTCGCGCACCACACCAGCGATTTGGTCGTCAGCGCCATACACATGCTGGCCGCGTGAATCGGTGTCTTGTGGGGCCACACCATGGTCTTTGGCCACGCGCAAGGGCACGATCTTGACTTCATTCTCATGCGTCATTTCAGGCACATCGGCGCGGTTGGCCCAAGCGCCTGGGCCCAGGCCCGCCAGCAATGGATCACCCACCGGCTCCAATGGCGCGCCCAACCAGGGGTGCATGGGTTGGCCTTTGTAGACGCCGTCTTGGCGGTTGTGGTCTGGGCTCAAAACCTCATGGCCATTGGGTAATTTGTAGACCTTGGGCTCGGGCACCGACGGCCAACCGTCCATCTTGGGTCCATTGGGGCGGCCGTTGTCCATCGGATAGCCTTCGCGGTGGTTTTCACGCAAGAGGTAGTAGATGAGGCCAAAGAAAAACACCCAGAAGATGTACAAGACGATCTGGGCCACATCGACGTATTGGGTAATTGCACCAGTTTCCATGGTCATGTCTCCGTTAAAAAATCAGTGTTGTTCAACTTGGTAACTCCGCCAGTCCGAACGAGGCTCGGCTGGTGTTGGCTTGTGTTTGACGAATGCTGCGCACCAAGGGCCCCAGGGCGATCAAGACGGCAAACAACATGTAAATTTCAATGTGGTACACAAAGCTGTAGGCGGTGGCAGGACTGTCCAAGCTGCTGCCCAAGGCGCCACTGCTGGCCAGGTGGCCGATGAGGTCGCGCAAGAAGCCCCCGGCCGCCATCGCCAAACCCGAGGCGGTGGCTTGCACCGCACCCCAAGCACCCAGCACCAAACCGGCCAGGGATTCTTCGCTGAAAGTCATGGCGGTGATCAGCATGCCCACCGAAAACAAGCCACCTGAAAATCCAATCAGTGACGTGCCAGTGCGAAACAACAAGGCTGAATCGAGCGG
>JACCDP011352496.1_pt1 | contig 51996 bp, 51 predicted proteins | sample 7445841 | NCBI WGS metagenome assembly JACCDP01 (sample SAMN15323441, study PRJNA562643) | freshwater metagenome | isolation source: river surface water | place: USA:Blue River Watershed | collected 2017-08-17 | reverse complement strand
CGGGTCAGCACCACCTGATGCAGCTGCAGGTCGACATGGATCAGGCTGTCCTGCGCAGGCTGGGCCAGCGCGGCAGCCAGGCTGCTGTCGACAATCCCGACGGCTCGCAGCGGGCTGCTCTTGATCAGGCCCAGCAGGATGCCCAGCTGGGTGCGGGAGAAGCTGCCGGGCACGGCCAGCAGTACCTCGCCCTCCAGTTCCGCCGTGCGGGCCAGGTCCTGCAAGTGGGAATAGGCCAGGTCGGCGTTGTGACGGAAATGGGCCACGGGCCGGGGAAACGGGTCGAGGCTCAGCCGGTGCCAGAACTGATTGAAGCAGTGCAGCGGATTGAGCCGACTCTGACTGCGGGCGCTCTCGCCAAACTCGATGCGCTTGGGCATGACCAGCGCATAGCCGGGGCTGCTCAGCAGCACCCCGCTCTCGTCGCTCAGGCGCAGCCCGGCATCGTTGAGTTCGAGCACGCGCACACTCATTCCAGCGCTTCCTTGTCCGGCACCTGCAGATAGCGCAGCAGATGCTCGTCACAGTAATTCTGGGAATCCAGCACCAGGCGGTCCTGCAGCAGCAGCAACTGGTGCAGCAGGAACATCAGCAGGATGCTGGTGACGAGGGCCACGAAGGTGGAGTTGAAGGCCACGCCCAGGCTGACGGTCACCCCGAGGATGTCGCCGCTCACGGCCTGGTGCGCCTGACTGAGCGCGGCGCCGATGCCGCGCACCGTGCCGATGAAGCCGATGGAGGGAATGGCCCAGGCGATGTAGCGCACGATGCTCAGCTCGCTGTCCAGGCGATCGGCCTCGCCGTTGCAGATGTCCTTGATGGTGTTGGAGGCGTCCTGGATGCTGCGGGTGCTGCCGAAGCGATGCAGGCCGGAGAGCACCGCGCGCGGCAACAGGAAGCCGCGCTCCGGATCGGGCAGCGCCTGCACCGGCCGGGCGTAGTGGCGGGCGTCATCCGGCAGGATGCTCGTGCCCTCGGACACCTGCAGCAGCTCACGATCGAGCAGCGCGCGCTCCTGCAGCACGCGGCGGCCTTTCATGCCGATGATCGACAGGGCCCAGAACATCAGGATGATGCAGGTCTCCTGCTCGATGTCGCGCAGGATCACGTACATGGAGCGTTCGGCGACATAGGTGTCATCCGCCGCCTGCAGCGCCGCCTGCTGTTCCAGCACCAGCTCGGCATTGGGCAGGATCACGGCCACATACACCGCGTGCACCACGATCACGCAGATGATCAGGGCGAAAACCTGGTAGATCACTTCGGAGAGATAGTTCTGCTTCATGCACGGACCCTTGTGTCAGTCATTGTGTGGCGGTGGCGAGGCGCGCCGGCCTCAGATGTCCACCGGAAAGGAGGCGCCGAGATCCTGCGACAGCTGCTCGGTGGGAATGAAGCGCCCGGGCGAGGCGTCGGCGTCATCGCCCACCTGGGCGATGTCCTGGGCGTCGGGGTTCAAGGCATCGTCGGGCATGGCCGCACCGTCATCGGCCGGCTCCGCGGTCTGCCCTGCCGGGGCCTGCCCGGTAGCATCGGACTGGTCGGCCGCCGTCTGGGCCAGGGCCGAGCCCGCCCCGAGTCCGGCCATCAGGACCAGGATGCAGGCCGCTGTTGCTGCGATTCGCATGGTTCATTCCTCCAGGTAGCGGGCGATGCGGAAGCCCAGGTCATTGCGTGCGGTGTCGCCGAAATCGCGGTAGGAGAGGCGGATCTCGGTGACGGTGCTGTGGGCCCAGCTTGAGCCCTTGATGGTGTGATAGGCGCCTTCGGTCGGCCCCAGCGGGTCGACTTCCACGTTCGACCCCACGCTCAGGGTGGTGCCGTAGTTGTCGTGCACCCACTCCGAGACATTGCCGGCCATGTCGTGCATGCCGCGGGCATTCACCGGGAACTGCCCCACCGGCGCAGTGCCCAGATATGTATCGTCATAGCCCGCCATGTAGGCCCCCATGAAGCTGCGCACGGACACGTCGGCGAAATTGCCGGCACGCTCGGGGGGCGGCATCTGTTCGCCCCAGGGGAAGCGCAGGGTGTTGCCGTTGCCATCGGTGCGGGCGGCCCATTCCCATTCCGCCTCCGAGGGCAGGCGATAGCCCGTGGCCTCGGGGTTGAACCCCACCACCTCGTCACCTTCCACCTGGTAGAACACGGGCAGACCTTCCTGCTCGCTCAGCCAGTTGCAGTAGAGCGCGGCGTCCTTCCAGGTGACCTGCACGACGGGCTGATTGTCCAGATCGATGGTCTGCCCCTGCAGCGTGCCCGAGGAGTGCTCGGGCCGGAACGCGCGGAACTGCAGGTTGGTGACTTCATGCGGCGAGAGATAGAACGGGCGCTCCAGGCGCACTTCGCGCAGATCCTCGTTGGCACGTCGCCCGGGCTCGCGGCGCGACGCGCCCATGGTGAACTGGCCGGGGTAAAGCAGCGTGAGGGACTGGCCGGCGGCGGTGGTGATGACTGGGCGGATCGCCTCCAGTCGGGCCTCTTCCAGTGATTTCAGCGTGACACGCAGCTCCTGCTCCAACCCGGGACGGGAAGTGAAGCTGACGGTGTAAGGCACGTAGCCATCCTGGCGAATCTCGATGATCTGGCTGGCCGCCATCAGCTCCAGGGTCTGATTGGCCGGGCCGCGCAACTCGCCGTCCACGTAGACCTGCGCCTCGGCCGGCTCGGCCACGATGCGCACGGACGAGGTGATGGGCACCAGCGGCACCGTGATGTCCTGTTCTTCGTCCGGGCGGGTCTCAAGGGTGCGGCTGGCGGCATTGAAGCCACTGCGGAACAAGGTGAGTTCATGGCTGCGACCGGGTGGCAGCGCCACTTCCAGCGGCGTCTGCCCGCGGAATTCGCCATTGATGGTGACATTCGCCCCGCTGGGCTGGGAGCGGATGAACACCAGGCCGTCGGCACGCTCCAGACTCACGGGCGGCAGTGCCTGCGCCTCGCCGGCACGTACCACCAGTTCACCCTGCCAGGCCTTGTGTGCCGCGAGTTTCAGGATGAGTTCGTGCTCACCTTCAAGGATCTCGCCGGTATAGGGCGTGGTGCCGATCAGCTGCCCGTCCACCAAGATCTCCGCGCCAGGCGGCGTGGTGCTGAAACTGATGTCGCCCCAGGCGGGCGCGAGGCTCAGCGCCACGTCATTCTGCTGGGAGCGGCCCAGCACGGTGATCGGCTGGCGCAGCGGGAGGTAGCGCTCCGCCTGCACGCTCAGTTCGTAATCGCCGGGCTCCACTTCCAGACCGCGCAGCGGGGTGCGGCCCAGCTCCTGTCCGTCGAGCAGCACCAGGGCCCCCGTGAGCGGCCCTGCCTCCCCCTGCACCTCGATGTTGACCAGCCCGGGCAGCTCGCGCAGCTGCACCGGGAAATCCTGGGCCTGCTCCTCGCCCACCGCCAGAGTGAAGCGTTCCTCGTGATAGCCGGTGTTGCGAATCAGCACCTCGTAGCGGCCCGGCAGCATGAGCATGCGGCCGCCCAGCGGCAGCTGGAAGCCATCAAGAAACTCCACGCTGGCGGTGATCGGCGTGACTTGCACCAGCACGGAGCGCGCGCTGAGGACGAACCAGCCGCACAGCCCCGCGACCACCAGGAAACCGGCGACCAGGAAGTGCGGCCAGCGCAGGCGCAGGCCGGAGCGCCGCGGTGTCGCGTCGGGCGGCGTGAAGTCGATGGGGACGATGGGTTCCGCGAATTCGGCGGAGGCGGAATCGCCACCGGGCGCGGCTGTGGGTTTCGAATGATCCTGCATGAGCTCAGCGCCTGTTGACCGCGACGATTTCTTCCGTACAGGCCACCGTCACCGGCGCACTGCGATTGTCAAAGCCCACCTCGAATTCCGTGCGCACGTCGCGATAGCCGGGCCGCGTGCCCACGGCGACATAGCGACCGGGCTTCAGGCTGAGCGTCTGGCTCTGGAAACGGCCCAGCACGCCGACCTGATACAGCGTGACTTCGGTGAGATTGTCCGACAGCAGCTGCACGTCCACCGGCACCTGGGCACGGGCCAGCAGGACTTCCACCTGACTGAGCTGCTGCTGCAGGCGGGGGCCGGGGTTCTCCAGTGCGAGCCCGGTGTAGTAGACCTGCACCGCCTGGGCATGCACGGCGGTGTCGGCCAGGCGTTCCGGCTGGTCTATGGCGTCCTGCAGCAGGCGATCCAGTTGCAGCCGCTTGGCGGCGTAATCGCGCCCTTCGATGGCGAAGACCAGCGCCGCATCGATGGCCAGGGCGGCATCGTACTCGGCCACGGCGGCCTCCCACTGCTCGCCCGCCACATGGGTCTGCGCCGCCTCGCGATGGGCGTTGATGCGGCTGACGGCCAGCTGATCGCGCGTCTGGGTGATGGCCTCCTGCGCCTCGGGATTGCCGGGACGCATCACCAGCGCCTGTTCGAAGGCGGCGATGGCACCGTCGGTGTCCCCGGACTGCAGAGCGGCGAACCCGGTGGACATGACCCGGGTGAAGGCGTTGTCGCTGATGGCCTGGCGGATCTCGTCGAGCTGGCTGCGGGCGCCACTGTGGGCGCCATCCAGCGCCACGGCCTCTTCGAGTGTGGTGCGGGCTGCCTCCAGTTCGCCGGCGCTGCGCTGTTGCTGCGCCTGCGCCAGCAGGGCATTCACCTGGTCGAGGGTCGCAGCGCGCTGCATCCCGCTCTGGGCCTCGGTGGCACCGGGCTGCAGCAGCAGGGCGAGGGAAAAGGCGTCGCTGGCCTGGGCGGCATCCCCGGCCTCCAGCGCCGCATTGCCTCTGGCGAGGGCATCCGCAAACACCTGAGGGACGGAGTCCTGCAGCTGCGCCAGGGCGCTGTCGGCATTGCGATATTCTGCGGTGGCCTGATCGAAGGCCTGGGTGCGATAGGCCTCATCGCCCGCACGGGCGAAGTTCAGAGCCTCGTCATAGGCCTGCTGCGCCCAGCGGCCCACCTGCAGATCGTCCAGGGCGGTCTGCCGCTCCAGCAGGGAGGCCAGCACTTCCTGCGCCTCCTGGCGCTGCCGCGCGCGCTGGGCTTCCTCGAAGGGCGAGACGGGATTCAAGGTGGGTGCGGCGGCCGCCGCCGGCGTCTGCACCTGCTCCACCTGAGCGCGGGGAGTCAGTGGCAGCTCGTACTCGGCCACCACGCCAGGCAGCACGAAGATCACGGCCAGGGCGAGCAGGATGAGCACGCCCAGCATCAGCCAGACGAGTGGCGACGGGCCGGGCCGGGCCGCCATCGGACGCAGGCCGGCCACGGGCGCGGCGCCGGGAATGTGCTTGTCGTTCAGGTCATGTTCTGTCATTGCCTTGCGCACATGCAGGGGCAACGGCGCTGGCGCCGCCCCTGCACGTCAGATGCCCCCTGTCTCCGCCTGGTACATCTCCACCAGAATCTCTCGCCACTGCTTGTACTGCTCTTCCACCGTGCCGTTGAGCATGATGGTGCGGTCATCCAGATCGATCATCCTGGGCGCCACTTCCTGTTCCAGCGACTCGCCAAGCTCCTGCAGGGCGGCAATGTGAATCTCGGCCTCGGCGCTCTTGTCGAAGCCGCTCTTGATCATGTAGGCCCCGGCGCCGACCCCGACCAGCGCACCTGTCTGGACGGCGGCATTGCTGCTGGTAGCGGCGGCGATGCCCCCCACGATGGCGGCCGTGCCGGCGATGAAGCGGCGGCGGGCCGAGGCTTCGAGCTGGTCCAGCGTCATGGTGGCCTGGTAGCTCTGCTCGCGCCAGGAATCGTAGGGCACGCGCATCTGCCGGGCGTAGTTGGCGTAGTAGTCCTGCACGGTGTCCACGAACAGATTGTCGCGCTGGCGGATCTCGCGGATGCGCGCCAGCGACGGGTCGTTGTCAGCCGGCAGACGGACGATCTCGGTGATGCCGCGATTGTTGACGCTTAGATACTGCTCGAACAGCTCCGGAGCGAAATTGCGCGCGAACTGCAGCTCCGACACGTTGCGGATGGTGCCGATGCGCTGCTCCGTCAGATTGGCCTTGCGCCACGCCAGCAGGTCGTTGGCGATGGTGTTGTAGATCACTTGGAAGGGGTCATTGGCCTGGCGCTGGGAGGCTTCATAGGCGAACTCGCTGATGTGCTCCTCGTATTCCTTCGTGTACCAGATGGCCCCGGTGGAATCGCGCACGCTGATGTTGATGCGCATGCCCTCGCCGTCGGACTGCAGGATCTGGCCATGGATGTAGACGTCCATGGTCGAGGTTTCATTGGGCAGCACGCGCACCGCGCCCCAGTTGCCGGAGCGCTGCAGGGTTTCCGCGAGCAGGAAGGGCGCATAGCGGGCCTCGGCATTGCGGATGGCCGCGCTGACCCGTTCCTCTTCGTCGCGATCCAGCTCGTCGATGCCCGGATCGAACACCGTGACCCCGACATCCAGCAGCAAGTCCTCGGGCGGCGCCGTGTCCTGCACCACCTGCACGTACTGGGTGGACTTCACTGTCGTGGTCGAACAGGCCAGCAGCAAGACGCTCACGAGCGCCAGCACACTCATGCGCAAGGAGGAGTTGTTCATGCTCATTGACTCAGTCCTGTGTATCGTCGGTATTCATCCCAGAGCGCTTCGCGCAGCACCGGGTCAGGTTCACGCATCGCCGCCTCGCGCAACTGGCGGGCAACGATGTCGTCGTCACGTCCGCTCGGGATGTCCTCGGGTGGCGGGAAGGTCTGCTCGGTCTCGGCACCGGGGCCGCCGCCGGCGCCGGGAATGCCCTGCGGACCGCCGACTGGACCACCCGGTGGCGCTGCCACGATGACAGGCCCCCCGGCACCTCCTGCTCCGGCACCGGCGCCGCCACCGCCATCGGCCGGATCGCCGGGAATCTCGGTGTTGCGGGCCGCATTGGCCTCGGCCTGAGCGCGGGCACGTTCCGCGAGAATCACGCCGTCGAATTCTTCATAACCACGATTGAGCGCGCCGGTCAGCACGGCCTGGCGTTCGGCTGCCGTTGTCGGACCGGTGCCGCCATCGCCGAGGCCGCCTGGGAGATTATCCAGACTGTAGCCGCCGGGAGTCCCCGCACTGGTGCCTCCGGAAGCCCCGCTCGACCCGGCCTGCCCGACCTGACCGCCGGCCGTGTCACGCGGCGCGCTGCCACTGCTGCCGGAAGACGTGCCGGCACTGGCGGTCTGCGCTCCGGCTGCGCCGGACTGGCTGCCGGCCGTGGCGGGCATCGCGCTGCCGCCTGCCGTCGCCGCCGAGCCGGAGGACGAGGCACTGCCCGAAGCCGTCTCGCGACCGGCCGGCGTGGGCACGGACGGTGTCCCGCTGCGCCCGGCGGAGGACGCGCTGCTGCTGGAACTGGACGAGGAACTGGCGCTTGAACTTGAGCTCGAGCTGCTCGGCATCGACGGCGACGGCATGGACACCGAAGGCGACGACGAGGACGAGGAGCTGGACGGCATCGACGGCATCGAGCTCTGCGATGACTGCTGCTGGCTGGTGGACTCGCACCCTGCGAGCACCATAGCGATGGCGCCTGCCAGCAACCACTGTTTCGACATGGCTGTGTTCATGATGTCCTGCCTCTGCCCGAAGGCTGTTGCCAAGAAGACCGCGCCACGGCGGCCCTCAATACCAGAAATGGATCCTGTAACGCTCGCCCGGCGAGTCCACCGTGCGACCTTCCGCCATCTTCGGTCGCGCCATCCTGTCTCGCATGCCACCGATGATCTGCAGTTCGATGCGGCGCAGCTCGGGCGGTTCCTGAGCGAGGATCTCGAAATCCGTCATGCGCCCGTAGCGGCTGACATCGAAGGCGACATCGACATAGCCGATGCGCGCGCCGGAATCCACATCGAGGCCCAGAGCCTCCTTCTTTTCCGCGGCGAAGCTCGTGAAGGAAGGCAGGAACACGATCTCGCCGAACACTTCCTGGGCCAGCTCGGGGCCATCGGACTCGACCAGCGCCTGCCAGGCTTCCTCGTAGAGCCGCAAGGCGGCCTGCCGGCGGTCGCGCTGCAGGTACCAATCGGCAAGCTCTGCGCGTGCGCGGGCCAGCATGATACGGGTTTCCTGTGTGTCCGGTCGCCTTTCATCGGCATAAAAATCGACGATCCTGGCCAGCGCCACCTCTCCCCCACCGCCTCCCTGCGGACGAGTGGAACGACCGGCGAATTCCGACACCATGCGGATATTCGAATTGGTCGGGGTGCTGACACCGGTGCCGGGCAGTGCGAAGCGCGTCATCATGTCGGAGGCATCGGCCGTTTTCTTCAGCAGCGACAGATAGCGCGGATCGCGCGGCCCGAAATGGTTCGCCACGGTGTCTGCCGCTGCACGATAGAGCAGGAAGGTCTGCAGCAGGCGCAGTGTCGGGTCTTCGTCCACTCCCCGGTAGAACGAGGTGAGATTCCAGCGCGCCATGTCCTCGAACACCGGGATCATGCGCGGGTCATTGGCGCCGTAGGCCTTGGTCTGCACATAGAAGGCGTACTGCTGCTGCTCGTCGGCCTCCTTCCATTGCCCGAGCGCGACATGACCTTCCACGACCCGCTGCACAAGGGGCACCTGCTGCGGACTGAAGAGCCCGTGATTCACGCGGTTGATGTGCACGGCCCGATCGAACACCGTGACAGCCTGCTCGTACTCGCCCTGTTGCAGCAGCAGGCCGCCGAGCGTCTCGAGTTCCTGGGCCACGTCCTGGCTCCAGGCCCCGCCTTCGTATTCCAGCTCTTCCAGCGCCTGCTCGTAGCTGCCGATGTCCTGCAGCCGCTCCAGGTAGGCCTGCTGCTCCACCGAGAGATCGGCGAATACCGGCTGCGGATTGTCGATCTGCGGCGCCGGTGCCGGCTGCATGAAGGCCGCGACCATGGCGGCGGCTTCCTCGCTGTCGATGCGACTCAGGGGAATGGGCGGTTCCAGGTGCAGCACCTGCACCAGAGGAACGCTCTCATCCACCTCGCCCTCGGCCGCGTTCGCCGCCATGACCGTGCTCAAGTCGGTGCGTGCCTCGCCCACGTCCTGCGCCAGTGCGCTGCCAGCCGCACTGCCCAGCAGCACGGCGGCGATGATCAGCATGTCCTGTCGACCTGAAAATTTCACGGAGCAACCCTGACCTGTCACGTTGGTTGGATACTCGGGGAAGCATGCGCTTCATGCGTTGCGCCAGTGGCGTTAACGCACACTGCGGCCCTGCGGTTTACCGGCCTGTTGCAACCCGGTGATGACAACAGACCCTGCCAGTGCCACTCTGCATTCAATGCCCTGTAATTGCAGCGGTTTGAGCACAAAATTCCATGCACCCGGCGTGCCACTTATACACCGCGCCCCAAGGGCTGTAAACTCGCGCTCCCTGCGCCGCAACGCGGCATTCACCAGGCCTTGAATCCTGTCACGGAACTGTCATGCCAGAACTGCCCGAAGTCGAAACCACCCTGCGCGGCATCACCCCGCACGTGCTTGGACAACAGATTCTCGAAGTCGTTGTCCGCAACGCTCAATTGCGCTGGCCGGTGCCCGAAACCCTCGCTCGCGAGCTGCCCGGACGCCATGTCGAACGCGTGCAGCGGCGCGGCAAGTACCTGCTGCTGTTTGCCGGCGATGGCTGCCTGCTGATCCATCTGGGCATGTCCGGCAGCCTGCGCATTGCCCCTGCATACGAACCACGGCTCAAGCACGATCACATCGACCTGGTGCTTCCTGGCGAACGCGTCTTGCGCTACTGCGACCCCCGTCGCTTCGGTTGCATGCTGTGGATCAAGGGCGATCCGCAGCGGCACCCGCTGCTGCAGTCGCTGGGGCCGGAGCCGCTGGGCGAGCATTTCAGTGGCAGAACGCTGTTCGATGGCTCGCGTGGCCGCAAGACCTCGGTGAAGACTTTCATCATGGACAGCCATGTCGTGGTGGGCGTGGGGAACATCTATGCCAACGAAGCGCTGTTCCTCGCGGGCATCCGCCCGACTCTGGCGGCAGGGCGACTCTCGGCCGCGCGCTGTGACAGCCTGGCCGATCGCATTCGGGAGATTCTTGGCCGCGCGATCGCCATGGGCGGCACGACCCTGCGGGATTTCGTGGGGGGCGACGGCAAGCCGGGCTATTTCAAGCAGTCCCTGCATGTCTACGGACGCGGCGGTCAGCCGTGCACGCAGTGCGGGACGCCGCTCAAGGAGTTGCGCCTGGGTCAGCGCAGCACGGTGTTCTGTCCGCTGTGTCAGCGCTGAGGCGCGACTACTCCTGCCCTGCGCGCGCCATCATGGCAGCGGCCACGACAGGATGGACGAACTTGGAGATGTCGCCGCCGTAGGACGCGATCTCGCGCACCAAAGTGGACGAAATGTAGGACAGGTGCTCTGCCGGTGCCAGAAAGACTGTCTCGATGGAGGGCTCCAGCACCCGGTTCATGCCTACCAGCTGGAACTCGTACTCGAAGTCCGCCACCGTGCGCAGGCCGCGCAGGATGATGTTGGCGCCGCGCTGCTTCACGAAGTCGGTGAGCAGCGTGTCGAAGGCGCACACTTCCACGTTGGGCAGATGACCGAGCACTTGCGAGGCCAGCTCCACCCGGGTCTGGGCCGAGAGCGTGGTGGTCTTCTGACGATTGATGCCCACCGCCACGATGATGTGATCGAACAGGCGCGCCGCGCGCTCGACCAGGTCGGTGTGGCCGTTGGTGATCGGGTTGAACGTGCCGGGATAGACGGCGATTCTCATGGTTGCCCCCTGACGGCGGAGGGTGGGCCCCCTCCCCCGGGTTTCTGATGTGCTGCCCCGGCACCCTGGCGGGCACCACGCTCAAGCCACGGCCATTCTAATCAATGCCCCCGACCACCTCAATCAAGTGTCTGAATGGCCTGCAGAATGCGCTGTTCCAGCCAGTCCGGCTCGCGGGCGCTGGTGAAGCCGACATGGCCGCCGGCCGGGGTCAGCAGCAGACGGATGTGGCCCGGCAGGCGCGCCGGGTCGGGCAGCGAACGCTCGGGGATGATCGGATCGTCGCGACTCTGTATCAGCACGGCGGGCAAGGCGATGTCCGGCAACAGCGTGCCGCTGCTGCAGCGGTCGTAGTAATCCCGGGCCCCGTCGAAACCATGCAGGGGCGCGGTGACCTGGTCATCGAACTCCCACAGCGTGCGCAGCCGGCGCAGATCGCCCAGCGCGGCCAGGCGTTCGGCCTGGTCCTCCCAGCCCTGCAGGCGGAAGTAGGCAAGCTTGGCTGTCACGTCACGCACGAGACGCCGTCGGAAATAGTGACCATAGAGCTTGCTCATCCCGGTGTTGAGCGCCTCGGAGCAGTAGGCCAGTGCGAAGGGCGTCGACACCGCCACCGCCCCGATCACCCCCTGGCCGACCGGGCGCCGAGCCAGCCAGTGCAGCAGCACATTGCCGCCCAGCGAGAATCCGACGCCCGCCAGCGCGCGAGGGCCGACAGCGCGGCGCACCGCCTGGAAGACTTCCTCGACATCCTCGCTGCAGCCCGAATGATAGGCGCGTGCCAGACGGTTGATCTCGCCGCTGCAACCACGGAAGTTCATCGCCACGCTGGTGTAGCCCTGGGCGTGCAGCAGGCGCTGCAGAGAAAGGATGTACGGCGAGGCCGAGCAGCCGCACAGGCCGTGCAGCAGCAGAATCACCGGCAGGGAGGTCGCGCCGGCGGCATCCACCCAGTCGATGTCGATGAAGTCGCCGTCCTGCAGTTCCACGCGCTGTCGGCGCCTGTGCAGGCTGTTGGCGGGAGCGAAACGGCGCCACAGCGTCTGGCTGTGCCCCTCGGGCAACCACCATGGAGACTGGAAATCGACGGCGTTCATGAACTGGCCACGGCGACAGTCTGCCGCTGGTACAGACCGAAGTGAACATTGCCAGCCTGCTTCGCCTTGAGTACTCGCCAGGACTGCGGAAGGGCCAGTGTGGTCAGAGGCTGGGCCGACTCCACGTAGATGAGAGCGCCCTCGCGCAGCAGTCCACTGACTTCCAGCGCCGCCGCGCTGCGAGCCAGCAGGTCCGCCGCGAAGGGCGGGTCGAGGAAGACCAGGCCGAAGCGCGGCTGGGGGCTCTGTTGCTGCAGCCAGCCCAGGGAGTCCTCGCAGATCACCTGGGCGCCCTGTGCGCCCAGCAAGGCCAGGTTCCGGCGAATGGCCGCCGTGGCGGCGGCGGAATTGTCGACGAAGGTGACATGACGCGCGCCGCGTGACAGCGCTTCCATCCCGCAGGCGCCGCTGCCAGCGAACAGGTCGAGGCAGTCTTCGCGGGCGATCCTGTCCTGCAGCCAGTTGAACAGGGTTTCCCGGACTCGGTCGGCCGTGGGACGCAGGCCCTCGACATCGGGAAAGGCTAGACGCCGACTGCGCCACTGGCCGGCAATGATGCGCAGGGTATTGGCGGGTCTGGCCCGGAGCGTTTTCATGGGAGGCGGTGGCTGCGGCGGCTCGGTGTTTAAGAATCGCGGGGGATGGTAGCATAGCCGGCCTTTCCAGCACCCTCAGAAGACATTCAGCCATGTTCAGTTTCTTGAAGAAAAAGGCCGACACCACGGCAGACGCCGCGCCGCAGAATGCCGTCGAGGTCGCTCCCGAGGCTGCCGCCGCAGAGCCCGCGCCGGCAGCAGGGGAAACCGGCGGCGGCCTGTTCGCGCGTCTGCGCCAGAGCCTGGGCAAGACTCGAGCCGCGCTTGCAGACTCCCTCAGCTCCCTGATTCTCGGGCGCAAGACCATCGACGAATCCCTGCTCGAGGACATCGAGACCCAGCTGCTGACCGCCGACATGGGTCTGGCCGCCACCGAGCACATCATCAGCGCCCTGACCCGCAAGCTCGACCGACGCCAGCTCGCCAGCCCCGCGGCCCTGCTGGACAGCCTCAAGGACGAGCTCACCCAGCTGCTGACGCCCTGCGAGCAACCATTGCAGATCCCCGTCACCGAGGGGCCTTATGTGATCCTGGTGGTGGGCGTGAACGGCGCCGGCAAGACCACCACCATCGGCAAGCTGGCCCGCCGGCTGCAGAAGGACGGCAAGAAGCTGGTGCTGGCCGCGGGAGACACCTTCCGCGCCGCGGCCGTCGAGCAACTCAAGGTCTGGGGCGAGCGCCACCAGATTCCCGTCATCGCCCAGCCCACCGGCTCGGACAGCGCTTCCGTGATCTTCGATGCCTATCAGTCCGCCAGGGCGCGCGGAGCTGATGTGCTGATTGCCGATACGGCCGGGCGCCTGCACACCAAGGACAATCTGATGCAGGAGCTGGAGAAGATCACCCGCGTCCTGAAGAAGCTGGACCCGGCGCTGCCCCATGAGACCTTGCTGGTGCTGGATGCCACGACGGGACAGAATTCGCTCAATCAAGCACGCAGCTTCCACAAGTCAGTCAAGGTCACCGGCATCGCCCTGACCAAGCTCGATGGCACGGCCAAGGGCGGCATGGTCTTTGCCATCGCCAAGGAGCTGGGTCTGCCGATCCGCTTCATCGGAGTCGGCGAGACTGCCGAGGACCTGCGCCCCTTCGAGGCCCGTGAATTCGTCCACGCCCTCTTCACCCAGTCCTGAGTTCCACCGTCTGCAGCAGGTCTTCGCATGATCCGGTTCGACAATGTCAGCATGCGCTATCCCGGCGGCCACCAGGCGCTCAACCAGGTGAACTTCGAGCTTGCCGATGGCGAGATGGCCTTCCTGACGGGTCGCTCGGGGGCAGGCAAGAGCACCCTGCTCAAGCTGCTCATGGTCATGGAAAAGCCCAGTCAGGGGCAGATCCTGGTGGATGGCCGCAACCTCGGACGCTTGCCGCGCCAGCAGATCCCCTTTCATCGCCGCCGCATCGGCGTGGTGTTCCAGGATCACCAGCTGCTGTTCGACCGCAGCGTGTTCGACAATGTCGCCCTGCCCCTGCAGATCGAGGGCTACCCGAAGCACGAGGCCAATCGCCGGGTACGCGCCGCCCTCGACAAGGTCGGCCTGCTGCGCAAGGAAAAGCTGAATCCGCAACAACTCTCCGGCGGCGAGCAGCAGCGGGTGGGGATCGCTCGCGCCGTGGTGAACCGCCCGCAGATCCTGCTCGCCGATGAGCCCACGGGCAATCTTGATCCGGAGCTGGCCGCCGAGATCATGCAGCTGTTCGAGCAGTTCAATCAGGTGGGCGTCAGCATGCTGATTGCCAGCCACGATCTGTCGCTGATCACCCGCCTGCAGCACCGCATCCTGACTCTGGATCAGGGCTCTTTGGTGCAGGACGCCTGGCAGGGCGCCGAGCCTGGCGCGCGCAGGCCTCGCCCATGAACCGCCCCAGACGCCCGGTCGGGGCACAACAGCACCGTCGCACCTTGCGCTCGACACTGCAGTCGGCCGCACAGACGCACTGGCGCACCGCGCGACAGAGCCTGCAGCGCTTGCTGCATACGCCTTTCGCAACGGCCATGACGGTGGCCGTGATCGGCATCGCGCTGGTCCTGCCGGTGGGCCTGCTGCTGACGCTCGACAATCTGCGCGGCCTCAGCGGCAATCTCGGCGGCGTCAGCCAGGTGTCGGTCTATCTGGAGGACACTGTGAACGCCGCGCAGGCCGAGGCCCTGGTGCAGGAACTTGTGCAACGCGAGGACGTGCAGCAGGCACGCTACATTTCACCGCAAGAGGGGGCCGAGGAATTCATCGCGTACTCCGGCCTCGGCGACATCCTCGCGGCCCTGTCCGAGAACCCGCTGCCCGGGGTCATCGTGCTGACACCACAGCTGCTCGATGCCGCCGCTGCCCAGGCCCTGCAGTCCGCCCTGGAAGGGCTTCCCGGTGTGCAGTCCGTGCAGCTTGATCTGGCCTGGGTCGAGCGCCTGCAGCAGCTTCTTGCCCTGGCGGGTCGCGCCGCTGCCGGTCTGCTGCTGGTGCTGGCCCTCGGCGTTGCCTTCGTGACCGGCAACACGATTCGATTGGCCATCGAGGGGCGGCGGGCGGAAATCCTGGTGGTCAAGCTCGTGGGTGGCACGGATGCCGATGTCGCCCTGCCTTTTCTTTATTGCGGGGCCTTCTATGGCCTGGGGGGCGCGATCAGTGCCTGTCTGCTGCTCTGGCTGGGGATGCTCCTTTTGCAGGGGCCGGCTCAGACCCTGCTGACGCTCTATGGCAGCGACTTTCGCCTGCAGGGGCTCGGCATTGGCGGCGCTGCCCTGCTGCTGGCAGGCGGCGGCTTGCTGGGCTGGCTCGGTGCGCTGCTGTCGGTGCGCCAGCATCTGGCTGCCATCGAACCGCGCTGAGGGGATTCACTGGCTCGATCATGGCCATGCAGAGATTCAAATTGCCAGCCTGAGAAGGCTTGTTGAAAACTGCTCTTGAAATGTACAAAGGCACCCCCATCAACGGAATCCCGGGCGTGCACAAGGCACGCCGGCTGGCACTGTCGCTCGGTAGCCAGATTCGAAAAGGCAGTGCTAGAATCAAGTTGTAATGGTTGAAATCGCGGTAGTTCTGGTGTTATTGCTGGTCGCAGGCTTCAATCAACGCACATAGATGAGAGTCAAAGGCTGATTATGAGTAACGGAAAAAGTTTGCAGGTTATGGGCCCCGTGGTTCCGGGTCGTGATTTGACGGCTTACATTGCGTCCGTGAACAGTATCGCTGTCCTCACTCCGGAACAGGAGCGGGAACTGGCCAATCAGTACTTCTACGAGAACAACGTCGATGCCGCACGCCAGCTGGTGCTCGCGCACCTGCGCTTCGTCGTGCACCTGGCCAAGAGCTATGCCGGCTACGGCCTCTCGCAGGCGGATCTCATCCAGGAAGGCAACGTCGGTCTGATGAAAGCGGTGAAGCGCTTCAACCCCGATGTGGGTGTCCGCCTCGTGTCCTTTGCCGTGCACTGGATCAAGGCCGAAATGCATGAATTCATCCTGCGCAACTGGCGCATCGTGAAAATCGCCACCACCAAGGCACAGCGCAAGCTGTTCTTCAATCTGCGCAGCTCCAAGAAGAGCCTTGGCTGGCTGACCAACGATGAAGCCCAGGCCATGGCCGAGGAACTGGGTGTCGACGCCAAGGTCGTGCGCCAGATGGAAGGCCGCATGAGTTCCTACGACATGGCCTTCGACGCCGACCCGGATGCCGAGGACGATGTCGCTTACAAGTCGCCCGCCTACTTCCTGGAGGACGAAACCTCCGACATGGCGGAGTCGATCGAGGCCGCGGAGTGGGAAGAAACCACGAACAACAGCCTGTATCTGGCGATGGGTGAACTGGACGAGCGCAGCCGCGACATCATCACCAGCCGCTGGCTGGCCGACGACAAGGCCACGCTGCATGAGCTGGCAGCCAAGTACAAGGTGTCTGCCGAGCGCATTCGTCAGTTGGAAAAGAACGCCATGGACAAGGTCAAGGCCATGATCACCGCGTGATCCCGGCCTGCACCGAAAAAGCCGCCTCGGGTCACTGCCTGGCGGCTTTTTCATTTCTGGAACCCGGTGTGACGCCGGAACGAGGACGGCTATGAACAATATTCTGCTGGTGCTGGCCGCAATCAACGGCTTCGTGGCCGTCTCCCTTGGCGCCTTCGCCGCCCACGGGCTGAAGTCCATGCTGGGGCCGGATCTGCTCGCCACCTTTCAAACCGGCGTGCAGTACCACATGTACCACGCGCTGGCCATGCTGGCCGTCGGTATCCTGGTGGTCCAGTTTCCCGCGCAGGCCGGCCTGCGTGTCGCTGGCTATCTGTTTCTGGCCGGCATCCTGATCTTCTCCGGCAGCCTCTACGTGCTGGCCCTGAGCGGTATCCGCTGGCTTGGTGCCATCACTCCGATTGGTGGCGTGGCATTTCTGGCGGGCTGGGCGACATTGGCATGGACCATGGCCAGGACGCAGGCCTGAGGAAAGACGATGCAGATTCTGGTCAATGGTGCGCCAACCGAGATCGCCGCGGGCAGCACGCTGCAAGATCTGCTCGTCGCGCTGGAGCTCGCCGAGGCAAGGCTGGCCCTGGAATGCAATCAGCTCATCATTCCGCGCAGCCAGCATGCCAGCCATGTGCTGCATGAAGGCGACACCATCGAGATCGTCCACGCCATCGGCGGCGGCTGAGCGCTGAGACCCCTTACACGAACGCAGGTATGCCATGACCCCACAGGATTCCCCCTTGCTCATCGCGGGCAGACATTACGCATCGCGCCTCATCATCGGCAGCGGCAAGTACCAGAGCTTCGAGCAGAACCGCGACGCCCTGGTGGCCAGCGGTGCCCAGATGATCACGGTCGCCATACGGCGCGTGAACCTCGGCCAGAATCGGAACGAGCCCAGTCTGCTGGAAGTGATCTCCCCGCAGGACTACACGATCCTGCCAAACACGGCTGGCTGCTACACCGCGGCGGATGCCGTACGCACTTGCCGCATGGCGCGGGAACTGCTGGATGGTCACAAGCTGGTCAAGCTGGAAGTGCTGGGCGATCAGAAAACGCTTTATCCCAATGTCACCGAGACGCTGGTGGCCGCCGAGGAACTGGTCAAGGATGGCTTTGACGTGATGGTCTACACCAGCGATGACCCGCTGATCGCCAAGCGCCTGGAAGAGATCGGCTGTGTCGCCGTCATGCCGCTGGGTGCCCCTATCGGTTCCGGCCTCGGCATCCGCAATCCTTACAACATCCGCATGATCCTCGAGAACGCGAAGGTGCCCATCATCGTGGACGCCGGTGTCGGCACCGCCTCGGATGCCGCGATCGCCATGGAGCTGGGTTGCGACGGTGTGCTGATGAATACCGCGATTGCCGAGGCACGCCATCCGGTGCTCATGGCCTCGGCCATGAAGAAAGCCGTGGAGAGCGGCCGCGAAGCCTTTCTGGCAGGCCGCATGCCGCGCCGCCTGTATGCGAGTGCCTCCTCACCCGTGGACGGCACTTTCTTCTGACCTGGCGCGACAGCGTTCTCATTTCCCAAGCCAACGGCCTTTCCCATGTCCGATACCAAGAACCACCCTGAACCCCTTGTTGCGCTGGATGCTGGGGACGCGGCCGCCGAGTTGCATCGACGCACCGTGCGCAGCTATGTCATCCGTGGCGGACGCCTGACCTCCTCGCAGCAGCAGGCCCTGGAAACCCTTTGGCCTGTGTACGGCATCAACGATGTGAAGGCAGCCTTCAACGCACAGCAGCACTTTGGCCGCAGCGCCCCGCTGGTGCTGGAGATAGGCTTCGGCATGGGCGACTCCTTGCTGGAGATGGCGCGCAACAATCCGGACAAGGACTTCATCGGCATCGAGGTGCACCGGCCGGGCGTCGGCCGCTTGCTGCACGAGATCCATGCGCAGGGGCTGGGCAATCTGCGCGTCTATTGTCACGACGCCAAGGAGATCCTGCGTGACTGCATCGCCGATGGCGCCTTGTCCTGCGTGCAGATCTTCTTCCCCGATCCGTGGCACAAGAAGAAACACAACAAGCGCCGCCTGGTGCAGGCTGAATTCATGGAGCTGATTCGCCGCAAGCTGGCCATCGGCGGCAAGGTGCACGTGGCCACGGACTGGGAGCCCTATGCGCAGCACATGATGGAAGTGATGAGTGCCCTGCCCGACTACCGCAATGCCGCAGGCGCAGGCCTGTTTTCGACGGCAACCGAGCGTCCGCTGACCAAGTTCGAGAAACGCGGCCAGCGGCTGGGGCATGTAGTCAACGATCTGGTGTTCGTGCGCGAACGTTGACCGCGCGCTGTGTCGGGCAGCGTGTCAGCGCCGCTCGACAATCGCCTCGTAGACGCCATTCTTGAACTCTTCCCGGAAACCGCGACCGCTGGCCGGGGAAATCTGCGCCATGATGACGGTGACGATGCCCTGCACCGGATCGATCCAGAAGCGTGTGCCGGCAGAGCCATCCCACCAGACTTCCCCCAGACTGACCGTGTGATCATATCGGGCGGGGTCCAGCGCATAGGCGAAGCCGCCGAGCGTCCAGCCCGAGGCTGCCATGTAACCACTGTCTTCCAGCGGCAGCAGTTCGTCTGCCACGGCATTCTCCATCATCAACTGCACTGTTTCCGGCTGCAGGATGCGTTCGCCGAACAGCTCCCCGCCATTGAGGAACAGCTGCGAGAAGCGGGCAAAGTCGAGCGTGGAGGACACCAGACCCACGCCCCCTTCCACCAGAGGCACTTTTTCAGTGAAGGGAATCTCTTCCATTTCATGCGGGCGCAGGGTCCCATCGGCTGCCGGGCGATAGACCGTCGCCAGGCGGTCGACGCGCGAAGGATCGACCCAGAACACCGTATCCTTCATTCCCAGCGGATCGAACACCCGCTGCTGCAGGAACTCATCGTAAGGCATGCCAGCCACGACCTCGACCAGTCGTCCCAGAACAGTGGCGGAAAGGCCGTAGCGAAATGCCGTGCCCGGGTCTTCGAACAAGGGCACGCGCGCCGCATTCCTGGACACCTGTTCAGCCGTCAGGGAGCGCAGTCGCACCTGTTCGGCGACATAGATGGCGGAGCTGCGACTGCCAAGTCCTGAGGTGTGGCGCATCAGGTCCGCCACCGTGATATCCCCCTGGCGTGCCCGAGTCTGAGCCATGTCCGGCGCGTCGGGATCGAGAAACACGCGTTGCTCGGCGAATTCCGGCAGGTATTTCGAGATCGGGTCGTCCAGCGCGATACGGCCTTCCTCATAGAGAATCATCGCCGCGAGACTGGTCACCGGACGGGTCATGGAATAGATGCGAAACAGGGCATCTTCCGGCATGGCGCTGCCGCTCTCCAGATCGCGCTGACCGAGCGACTCGAGATAGACGAGCTGACCATCGCGCAGCACGGCAGCCACCACACCGGCGATATGCCCCTGGTCGATGTGGGCCTGCAGGCGCTGCGTCACGGTTGCGAGTCCGGCACTGGACATGCCGACCTGCTCAGGCGTGGCTCGCGGGAAGTCCTGGGCCTGCAGCATGGGGGCGGCAAGGGCGATCGCGACCCCCACCACAAGGCGGGCGATTCTTCTGGCTGGCAACATGCAAGTGCTCCTGTCGTTTGAATGTGTGAGCTGGCTCCTTCACAGCCAGAGTCGGTGTTCATGCGTGCGCAACCAGCGCACATAGCGTCGATGATCCGGGCAGACGGATTCGACCAGCGCCCAGTACTGCGGCGAGTGATTCATGTGGCGCAAGTGGCAGACCTCATGGCAGATCATGTAATCAATGACCGCATCGGGCGCCAGCATGATCAACCAGTTGTACTGTATGCGCCCGCCCGAGGTGCAGTGCCCCCACTTGCTGCGCGTCTTGCGAAACACCACTTCCTTCAGCCTGCCGCCGAGCTGCAGATACTCCGCAAGTGCGCGGGTACGGGACGGCAACTGCTCGCGCGCTTGCGCCAGCAGCCAGCGCTGGAGGACTCTGCCGGCACGCTCGGGGCTCAATGCCCGGCCATGAATCCGGATCTCGTCGGCCATGACCTCGACACGCTCCGCCGCGGCGCTCACGAAGTGCACGCGCAGCTTGCGCGCCTTGTAGTAGAGCGAACCACCGTCACGCAAGTCAGGGCGCTGCGCGTCCTGCTCAGCCTTGTGCGCCAGTTTGCGCAGAATCCAGGGCATATGGGAGGTCACGAAGTCGTGTATCTGCGCCTGCGTGACAAACAACGGAGCACGTACTTCCACCGCCTGATGTCGCACGAGCACTGCCATGGTCTTGCGCCTGCCGCGCACTACCGTGTAGTCGACCGGCGGAGTGAGACTGCGCTTCGCAATGCCGTCAGCAAGACTCGAATCGCCCACAATCATCTGATTTCTAATGAAGAATGAATTGGCGCATAATACGCAAATCATTTCCCGGACGATACAAGGCCTCTGCCGCACTGGTCGAACAATGAATTCATCCCGCCAGGACAGAATCTACGCCCACGCGCAGCCACCCCAGGACTTCGTCTTCGATGACAAGGTGGCAGATGTCTTCACGGACATGATCAATCGTTCCGTGCCAGGATACGCCACGATCATCTCCATGATCGGCACGCTGGCCGATCGCTACTGCACGCCGGGCTCCAAGGTCTATGACCTCGGATGTTCCCTGGGAGGTGCAAGTCTCGCCATGGCGCATCATGTGTCACACAAGGATTACACTCTCGTCGCCGTCGACAATTCTCCAGCGATGATTTCCCGCCTGGATGCCGCGCTCGCGACTCACCAGGACCGCGAGCGCATACAGACTGTCTGTGCCGACATCAACGAGATCGACATTTACGATGCCTCAGTGGTGGTGCTCAATTTCACCTTGCAGTTCATTCCCCTGGCGCTTCGCAGCACACTCCTGCAGCGCATCCACGCGGGCATGCGGACGGGCGGCATCCTCATTCTTTCCGAGAAGATCCGTTTCCCGGATACCGCGCTGAATGAATTGATGATCGAGATGTACCACCAGTTCAAGCAGGTGCAAGGCTATTCGCAACTGGAGATCAGCCAGAAACGTTCGGCTCTGGAGAATGTGCTGATTCCGGAAACCATTGCGGAGCACAAGGCACGGCTGCAGGCAGCAGGATTCGACTCCTGCGACACCTGGTTCCAGTGCTTCAATTTCACCTCCATGATCGCCTTTCGCGGCGCGAACTCATGAGCTACCAGCATCTTCCCGGTCTGCTGGGTAACGGCCCTCTGCGTGCACTGGCCCGCTTCGGCACTCCCGAATGGTTCGGCAGCCGCAACAATGGCGACTTCCCCCGCTGGCAGGCAGCACTGGCAACATTGCCAGATCTGACACCACGCCACATCGAGTTGCGGGAGGCAGTGAGAATCGGCAGCGCCGATGACTGCTCAGAAGACGAGCAGGCACAACTGCGCGTGGCGCTGCAGGGCCTGATTCCCTGGCGCAAGGGTCCGTTCGAACTCTTTGGCGTGCACATCGACACCGAGTGGCGCTCGGACTGGAAGTGGGACCGCCTGCGAGAGCACATCGCGCCCTTGCGTGGCCGCACGATCCTCGACGTTGGCTGCGGCAATGGCTACCACTGCTTCCGCATGGCCGGCGCAGGGGCCAGACTGGCCATCGGCATCGACTCTCAGCTTGCCTACGCCATGCAATACCGCATGGTCAGCCGCTACGTGCCAGATGTTCCAGCTTTCGTTCTTCCCACCACCTTCGAGCAAGCGCTGGAACAGCTGCCGGAGGACGTCGCCGCGTTCGACAGCGTGTTCAGCATGGGCGTTCTCTATCATCGCCGCTCGCCCATAGATCACTTGCTGCAATTGAAGTCCTGTCTGCGTCCCGGTGGCGAGCTCGTGCTGGAGACCCTGGTCGTGGAGGGTCCCGAAGGCCATGCATTGGTGCCGCAGGATCGCTATTGCCGCATGCCCAATGTGTGGTTCATACCGACTTGCGCGACTCTCTTGCTCTGGCTGCAGCGCTGCGGACTGCACAATTGTCGCGTCGTCGATGTCAGCACCACATCTCTGCAGGAGCAGCGCACCACGGAATGGATGCGCTTTCAGTCGCTGGCTGACAGTCTTGATTCGGATGATCACCGTCTTACTGTGGAAGGCCTGCCTGCACCACGCCGCGCCGTTATCCTGGCGAATGCCCCCTGATGCATCCTGGCACCATTGCCGCCCCAGGCTGGTGAAGGTGCCCTTGCTAGCTTTATGCAACCACTGGAATAAGCAGTAAATAAACTGTTGATCTATTCCCGCTGGAGCGTGCCGTATAGGAGTTGACGGCCCCCGGTAATTCAGCTATTGCTAGGCTCGCTCCAGCAGGGTCAACTCTCACTCAATCAGGAGTTGCCTGGAAAATTATAAGAACCAGCACCCGGGAAGCACCATAATGGCCAGACCTCTCCGCATAGAGTTTCCAGACGCCTGTTATCACGTGTCCAATGTCGGGCTCGAGAATCAGAAGATTTTTCCCAGTCAGAAATACTTCGAAGCTTTCCTCGCAGGTCTGGAGGAAACCTGTTTCCGTCTGAACGTGCAGGTACATGCCTACTGCCTGCTGAAGGATCGCTACCACCTGCTGATCAAGACGCCCGAGGCCAACCTGAGCCGCTTCATGCGTCAGGTTGACGGCCTGTATACGCAGAATTACCAGCGCCTGAAGAAATCGGAAGGCTCCCTGTTCAAGGGCCGCTACAAGGCCGTGCTGATTCAGCCGGAAAAGTACCTGTTGTCACTCAGTCGCTATATCCACATGTCGGTCCGCAAGAACGAGCTCGACACCTGGCAATGGTCTAGCTACAGCGCCTATGCCGGCAAATCCAGGGCACCTGACTGGCTTGTGCGTGATGAAGTTCTGGGGCAGCTGCCTGGCAGCGGAGCCAAACGACTGGCCGAGTTCGTTCGTTTCACGGAAGCCGGCGTGGATGAGGAAACCGCACGGTTCTACGGCAAGAAGAATCTGTCTTCCATCATGGGCGACGACAAGTTCAAGAAGGCGGCGCGTGCCCGACGCAGCGTCGGCGCGGTTCGCGGCGGCACCCGCGGCGCGAATGCCAAGTGGCGACCTTCCTGCAAGCTGATCATCAGCGCCGTCGCGAAGCAGTTCAAGGTGACGGAAGAAAGCATCTACACGGCGGCCCGCGGCCCTGGCTCCAAGAATGTCCCGCGCTGGGTGGCGATGTATCTCTGCCAGGAGTTGTCGGCTGTCACGCTGCAGGCCATCGCAAAGCTGTTCAAGCTCAAGCGCTACGGCACGGTGTCCACCACCGTCGGCAAGCTGAAGAAGGAATTCGTGGAAAATCCGAAGCTGCTGGCTCAGACCAGCAAGCTGCTCAAGGAATTGAGCAAGGAAAAAGCTGCCTGACAGGTGTTTCCGACGCAAACAAGAACGCCGCGCTTTCTGTCGTCAGAGAGCGCGGCGTCACTGCTGGCAAGGGCTCGGGCAAGTTCAAGCAGCGTGATGCTTACTTGATCTTGGCTTCCTTGTAGATCACATGCTTGCGGACAACGGGATCGTACTTCTTGATCTCCATCTTGTCCGGCATGGTTCGCTTGTTCTTGTCAGTCGTGTAGAAATGTCCTGTGTCTGCAGTAGACACCAGCTTGATCTTGTCGCGCATCGCTGCTCACCACCTGAATCAGGTAATAATTGATTTGATTAAACTTTTGCACCGTTGGCACGGATGTCGGAAAGAACGGCATCAATGCCGTTCTTGTCGATGATGCGCATGCCCTTGGCGGAAACCTTCAGTTTCACAAAGCGATTTTCAGACTCCACCCAGAAACGATGTGTATGGATGTTGGGAGAAAAACGTCGGCGTGTCTTGTTGTTTGCGTGAGAAACATTGTTGCCGGTAGCCGGCTTCTTGCCGGTCACGATACATACGTTAGCCATTGCCTTGCCTCATTACAGAACCGGATTCTTCGGATTCGGGCCTGATCCGGCCGAGTGTCCGACACCTATTGCTGTCTTGCCAAAAAAGAGCTGCGTTTTATACCAAAACAAGCTTTCAATAGCAACACAGGCCCGTTTTCACGCCCTGGTCACGCAAGCTTCACCTAGACCACCCCCCGTTCCGCCAGCGATATCACATCCTTGCTGCCGACGATGATGTGGTCGAGAACCCGGACATCGATGGTGCTGAGCGCTGATTTGAGTCGCAGCGTGATGGCGACGTCGGCGTGACTGGGTTCGGCCACACCCGAAGGATGGTTGTGCGCAAAGATGACGGCTGCCGCGTTGTGGTGCAGGCATCGCTTGACGACTTCCCGGGGGTAGACCGCTGCGCCATCAATGGTGCCGAAGAAAAGCTCCTCGAAACGCACCACGCGGTGCTGATTGTCGAGATACAGGCAGGCAAACACTTCATGCGGATAGTGGCGCATGCGCGCCCGCAGGTACTCCCGCGTGAGTTCCGAGCTGCTCATCACATCGCGCTCTTCCAGCTCTTCCCGCATGTAGCGTCGCGAAAGCTCCAGCATGGCCTGCATCTGCACGAACTTGGCGTGACCGAGGCCGTCATGCTGACAGAACTCCTGCAAGGACGAGGAAAACAGTCGGGTAAGATTGCCGAACGCTTCCAGCAGCCGCCTGGCCAGATCCAGGGCACTACGGCCCTTCACTCCGGTGCCCAGCACGATGGCCAGCAGTTCAGTGTCCGACAGGCTGGCAGCGCCATTCTCCAGGAGTCGCTCGCGCGGTCGCTCTCTGGCAGGCCAGTTCTTGATGCTCATGATGCCTCCCTGGCAGACAATGATCCTGCTTCGATAGTAGCAGAGCGCGGCCGGGCTGCCGGAGGGATGCCTGTGGACGCCGCCGAAACCCGACTGTTAAGCTGGCTTTCCAATCGCCGTTTGAACGAGACAGTCCGCATGAACAGCCTGGCCAACAAGCGCATTCTGCTGGGGATCACCGGCGGCATCGCCGCCTACAAGAGTGCCGAACTCGCCAGACTGCTGGGCAAGGCTGGCGCGGATGTGCGGGTCGTGATGACGCCGGCCGCCACGCAGTTCATCACCCCCCTGACCTTGCAGGCACTGACCGGCAACCGAGTCCATACTGAACTGCTGGATGCCGAGGCCGAGGCCGGCATGGGGCATATCGAACTCGCCCGCTGGCCGGATCTGGTGCTGATTGCGCCGGCCAGTGCCGACTTTCTGGCCCGCGTGGCCAGTGGCCAGGCAGACGACCTGCTGAGCACCCTGCTGCTGGCGACTCGTGCGCCCGTGGCCCTTGCTCCCGCCATGAATCAGGCCATGTGGCTCAATGCCGCAACGCACGACAATCTGCGGGTGCTTGCCGCGCGTGGCATGCAGATCTTCGGCCCGGCAGAAGGCGAGCAGGCCTGCGGTGACACCGGCCCCGGCCGCATGCTGGAACCCCAGCAACTGGCCGAGAAGGCAGCCGCTCTGTTCGAGACCGGCCTGCTGGCAGGCCTGCGTCTGGTGATCACCGCCGGGCCGACCCGTGAGGCCATCGATCCGGTGCGCTACATCAGCAATCACAGCTCGGGGAAGATGGGCTATGCCCTCGCCGCCGAAGCCGCAGCAGCAGGGGCGCTGGTGACCTTGATCAGCGGTCCTGTGGCACTGCCGGTGCCTGAGCGCGTCCGCCGCGTGGATGTGGTGAGTGCGCAGCAGATGCTCGACGCCTCGCTGGCGGAGGCCCCCGGGTGTGACATCTTCATTGGCGTGGCCGCCGTGGCCGACTACCGTCCTGCGAGCGTGGCGGCACAAAAGCTCAAGAAAACTGCGCAGTCGCTCAAGCTGGAGCTCGTGCGCAACCCTGACATCATCAGCACGATTGCCAGCTTGGAGCAGCGCCCGTTCACGGTCGGCTTTGCGGCCGAAACCGAGGACGTGGACGCCAATGGCGCCAGTAAGCTGCAACGCAAGAAGCTGGATTTGCTGTTTGCCAATCACGCCACCTCGACCTTCGGCAGCGATGCCATCACAGCAAGCGCGCTCTGGTCAGACGGTCGCGCGACGCTCGGACCCGGCAACAAGTCGCTGGTGGCTCGACAGATGCTGGCCCTCATTCATGCTCATTATTTGAGCCTCATTCATACCCCGGTCAAAAGCTGATCAACCGTAGCCAGCGCCACAGCTTGTGGTCCATACTCGCGGATGTCGGTTTTCAGAAGAAGAACAGTCAACGCAATGACCAGCAGCAGTCCAAGTGCTTCCGTTTCGCAGCGTGAAATCCCGCCCGGCATCTTCCGCGCCTACGACATACGCGGCATCGCGGGAAGCGACCTGAACACCGAGGTCATCGAGCGGATTGGCAAGGCCATGGCGAGTCTGGCTCTGGAGAGTGGCGAGGACACCGTCCTGTTCGGTGCCGACGGCCGGCTATCCAGCCCACTGCTGCGAGACGCCCTGCTGCGCGGTATCCTGTCCACCGGACTCGATGTCGTCGATCTGGGCACCATTCCCACCCCCCTGCTGTATTTCGCGAGCTACACCACCCATTGGAAATCCGGCCTGATGCTGACGGCCAGCCACAATCCGGCTGACTACAACGGTATCAAGATCATTCGTCAGCGCCATTGCCTCACGCCGCAGCAGATTCAGGAAATAAGGCTTCGTGCCGAGAGTGGTCACTTCCTCTCAGGGCTTGGCACGCTGCGCCATCATGCGCTGGCTGACGACTACATCGCCCACCTGCAGCGCGAAATCCGGCTGCAGCGCCCGCTCAAGGTGGTGGTGGACTGCGCCAGCGCCGTGCCCGCCTTGGTGGCGCCCGGGCTGTTTCGGTCGCTGGGCTGCGAAGTGATCCCGCTGTTCTGCGAGCTGGACGGCCGCTTTCCCCACCACCCGCCCGACCCGACCGTCAAGGCGAACCTCCGGGCCTTGATCGACGCGGTGGCACTGCACCAGGCCGATGCAGGCATCGCGCTGGACGGCGACGGCGACCGGGTGGTGGTGGTGACCGAACGCGGTACGCCGGTGGACACGGACCGCCTGCTGATGCTCTTCATTCAGGACATCCTCCCGCGCTGCCCGCCCGCATCCCGCGTGGTGTATGACGTCAAGTGCAGCACCCAGGTGCCGCGAATGATTGCCGCGCTGGGTGGCACGCCAGTGATGAGTCGCAGCGGGCACTCCTTCATGAAACAGAGCATGCAGGACTCCGGCGCGGTGATCGGCGCCGAATTCTCGGCCCATGTGTTCATTCGCGATGGCTGGTTCGGCTACGACGATGGTCTCTACGTGGCGGCCCGCTTCCTGGAGCTGCTGGCACGCAGCCGCGACTCCGCGGAGGCGCTGCTGGCCGCCCTGCCGCCAAGCCTTGTGACGCCGGAGTTGCGCATCGAAGTCAGTGATGAGCGCAAGTTCGAGCTGATGACCCGCATCATCGCCCATGCGCACTTCCCCGAGGCGACGGTCAACGTCCTGGACGGCCTGCGCGTGGACTTCACTGATGGCTGGGGTCTGATCCGCGCTTCCAACACCACCCCCGCCCTGCTGCTGCGTTTCGAGGCCTGCAGCCAGCAGGCCCTAAGCGGTATCCAGGGCCTTTTCCGCGAACTCCTGTGCAAGGTGGATGCGCAGCTCGTGCTGGACTTCTGAGCTCATCCAGCGGGCCGGCGCATGTTCCCGAAGGTGAAAAAACCGGCTCAGCCTGTATACTCTGCGCAACTCTTAACCGGCCGCAACTCGTCGGCCTCCCTACCCATTCGCGACTGGAACTCCCCCCGATGCCCCTCGATTTCGCTGCCGCCAGGAATATTGCCAACGTTCTCACCGAAGCCCTGCCCTACATCCAGAAATTCACGGGCTGCACCATCGTCGTGAAGTACGGCGGCAATGCGATGACCGATGAAGTGCTCAAGAACAGCTTCGCGCGCGACATCGTGCTGATGAAGCTGGTGGGCATGAACCCCGTGGTGGTGCACGGTGGCGGTCCGCAGATCGGTTCCCTGCTCACCAAGCTGGATATCCAGTCGGAGTTCATCGACGGCATCCGCGTGACGGACAGCAAGACCATGGACGTGGTGGAGATGGTGCTGGGCGGCCTGGTCAACAAGGAAATCGTGAGCCTGCTCAACAAGAACCAGGGCAAGGCCATCGGCATCACCGGCAAGGACGGCAACCTCATCCAGGCGAAGAAGCTGCTGAAGAAGAGCGCCACCGACAGCAAGATGCTCGACATGGGCCAGGTGGGCAGCATCGAGAAGATCAACCGTGAAGTGCTGGATATTCTCAAGAACAGCGATTTCATCCCCGTGATCGCCCCCATCGGCACCGACCGTCACGGCAACACCTACAACATCAATGCCGACACCGTGGCAGGCGAGATCGCCAAGGTGCTGGGTGCCGAGAAGCTGATGCTGCTCACCAACATCGCCGGCGTGATGGACAAGTCCGGCACCGTGGTGACCGGCCTGACCACCGCCCAGGTCGACGAGATGATCGCCGATGGCACCATCTACGGCGGCATGCTGCCGAAGATCGAATGCGCGCTGGATGCCGTGAACAATGGCGTGCGCAGCGCCCACATCATCGATGGCCGCGTCGAGCATGCCGTGCTGCTCGAAATCTTCACCAATACCGGCGTGGGCACCCTGATCAGCAACTCCCGCACCTCGACCGCCGAATAAGCAAGGAACGCACACGCCCATGACCGCCGAAGTCCGCATCTCCCGCAAGGAACACATTCTGCAGTCGCTCGCCCGCATGCTGGAAAGCAGCCCCGGCGAGCGCATCACCACGGCGGCGCTGGCGCGCGAAGTCGGCGTGACGGAGGCGGCGCTGTACCGCCACTTCCCCAGCAAGGCGCGGATGTTCGAAGGCCTGATCGCCTTCATCGAGGAGACGCTGTTCACCCGCATCACGCGGATTCTCGAGGACGAGCCCTCGGCGGCCCGTCGCTGCGAGAAGATCCTGGCCCTGTTGCTGGCCTTTGCCGAGAAGAACCCCGGCATGACGCGCCTGCTCACTGGCGACGCCCTGCAGGGCGAGACCGAGCGCCTGCGCGTGCGCATCAGTCAGCTGTTCGACCGCCTGGAAGCGCAGCTCAAGCATATCCTGCGCGAGGCGCAGATCCGGGAGAATCTCAAGTGTGCGGTGTCGCCCAGCGTGATGGCGACTGTGTTGATGGCCAGCGCCGAAGGGCGCCTGATGCAGTTCGTGCGCAGCGAGTTCAAGCGCCTGCCGACCCAGCACTGGGACGAGCAATGGCAGGTGCTTTCGCGTGACATGCTGGTGCCTTTCGGCTGACCAGTTCCCTCGTTACACCCCGTACTGATCCCGGTAGGCCTGCACATCGGCCAGACGCGCGGCCAGGGCCGGGTCCTGCTGGCGCGCCAGATAATCCACGATCTGCTCCAGGGCGATGATGCTGATGACGGGAATGCCGTACTGCTGGCGGATTTCCTGGATGGCCGACAAGGCGCCGGTGCCGCGCTCCTGCCGATCCAGCGCCACCAGGATGCCCGCCGGCGTGGCGCCTGTGCGCTGCAGCAAGTCCATGACTTCCCGGATCGCGGTGCCAGCGGTGATGACGTCATCGACTATCAGCACACGCCCGGCCAGGGGCGCGCCGACAGTCAGTCCTCCCTCACCGTGATCCTTCGCTTCCTTGCGGTTGAAACAGTAGGGCTTGTTGACGCCGTGCTGTTGGGCCAGCGCTGTGGCAGTGGCAGCCACCAGCGGAATGCCCTTGTAGGCCGGGCCGAACAGCAGGTCGTAGTCCACGCCCGCGGCCTGCAGGGCGGCGGCGTAGCTGTTGCCGATGAAGGCCAGCGCCTCTCCGGTGTTGAACAGGCCCGCATTGAAGAAATACGGGCTGGTGCGGCCCGACTTCAGCGTGAAGCTGCCAAAGCGCAGGATGTCGTGACGGATGACGAAGTCGATGAAGGCTTGCTGGTAGTCCTGCATGGGGCAGCTCCTGTGTTCGGGTATCAGAGGCCGAGGGCGTCGCGCTGCTTCTGCAGCAGTTCGGCAATGCCTTTCTGGGCCAGGCCGATCATGGCCTGCAGCTCGGTGGTGTCGAAGTCGTTCTCTTCGCCGGTGCCCTGCAGCTCGATGAAACGCAGGCGCTCGGTCATCACCACGTTCATGTCCGTCTCGGCATTGGAATCCTCGGCATAGTCCAGGTCCAGCACCGGCACGCCCTGGTAGATGCCCACCGACACCGAGGCGATCAGCTGCTTCATGGGGTTCGCCTTGAGCTTGCCGCTCTTGAGCAGGGTGCCGATGGCGTCGTGCAGGGCGACGCAGCCGCCGGTGATGGAGGCCGTGCGGGTGCCCCCATCGGCCTGAATCACATCGCAGTCGATCTTGATGGTGTGCTCGCCCAGCAGTTTCAGATCCACCGCGGCGCGCAGGGAGCGGCCGATCAGTCGGGAGATCTCCAGCGTGCGCCCGCCCTGGCGCCCACTCACCGCTTCGCGATCCATGCGCGAGCCCGTGGAGCGCGGCAGCATGCCGTATTCGGCGGTGATCCAGCCCGAACCTGAGCCCTTGAGGAAACGCGGCACCGACTCCTCGACACTGGCCGTGCAGATGACCTTGGTGTCGCCGAACTCCACCAGCACGGAGCCTTCGGCATGCTTGGTGTAGTGGCGGGTAAGGCGGATCTCGCGCAACTGATTGCTCTGGCGCGCGCTGGGACGGATGGATTCGGACATGGATACTCTCGGAAGGGGCTGCTGACTGGAGGCGCGATTATCCTTGATCGGCCCGGGGATGGCGAGTCAGGGCAGCCGTTTTGCGCTACCATGCCGGCAACAACCCACAGGAATCAAGGCAGACCGCCGTTCGCTGAGGGTTCCATCACTCGCTGCAAGAAGGACCCCGAAACATGGCTCAGAGCATGACTGCCTTTGCGCGTCGGCAGGTTTCCTGCGGGCGCGGCGTACTGGTGTGGGAGATCCGCTCCGTCAATCACCGCTATCTTGAAACCGGCTTTCGCTTTCCCGAGGCGCTGCGCAGCATCGAGCCTGCCATCCGCGATGCGCTGCGCAGGCAGCTTGCGCGCGGCAAGGTGGACTGTCAGCTGCGACTTGAGTCAGAAGAGCGTGCCACGGGCGCGCTGCAGATCGACGAAGAGGCCGTGCGCAGACTCAACGAGGCCAGCGGCCAGATTCTGGCACTGACCGGTGGCGGCCCCGCGCTCTCCGTGATGGAGATTCTCAAGTGGCCGGGTGTGCTGCGGGAGTCCGAGTCCCTGCCAGAGAATCTGGAAGAACTGGCACTGTCGTTGTTCAACGAGACCTTGAACGAACTGATCGCCACGCGTCAACGCGAAGGGCAGGAGCTGTGCGGCTTCATCGGCAAGCGCATCGAGGCGGTGCGCGAGATTGTCGCCGGCGTGCGCACGCGCATGCCGGACATCCTGGCCCGGCAGCAGCAGGCGCTGCGCGATCGACTCGACACCCTGAAGATGGAACTGGACCCTGGCCGCCTCGAGCAGGAGATCGTGCTCTACGCGCACAAGTGCGACATCGACGAGGAGCTCGACCGACTGGAGACCCATCTCAACGAAGTCGAGCGCGTGCTGCGCCTGCCGGAGCCTTCCGGGCGCCGACTGGACTTCCTGATGCAGGAGCTCAATCGCGAGGCCAACACGCTTTCTTCCAAGTCCATCGTCGCCGAAACCACGCTGAACGCCGTCGATCTGAAAGTGCTGATCGAACAGATGCGGGAACAGATCCAGAACATCGAATAGCCCTTCAGGTGACTGCATGACCGTGCTTCTTGACGCCAACGACGCGAATGACCTTGCGGAAGCAGTGCGCCTGCTGCGTGCCGGAGAACTGGTCGCCGTGCCGACCGAGACGGTCTACGGCCTGGCTGCCGACGCGCGCCAGCCGGACGCCGTGCGGGCCATTTTCGCGGCCAAGAACCGCCCCGCCGATCACCCCCTGATCGTGCATCTGGGCGATGCCGCACAGCTTGCCGAGTGGGCCGTGCAGATCCCGCCAGCCGCCTTCCGCCTGATCGAACGTTTCTGGCCCGGGCCCCTGACCCTGGTGCTGCACAAGGCGCCATGGGTTGATCCGGTTGTGACCGGCGGCCACGCGACGGTAGCGCTGCGGATGCCCGCACACCCTGCCTTGCTCGCACTGCTCAAGGGCAGCGGCCTGGCCGTGGCAGCTCCCTCTGCCAATCCGCACAAGCGTCTCAGCCCGACGAGTGCGGCGCATGTGATGGCTGCCATGGCCGGCAAGCTCGCGGCCGTGCTGGACGGCGGCGATTGCAGCTTCGGCATTGAATCCACGATTCTTGATCTGACCGGCGAGCTGCCGTGCGTGCTGCGCACCGGGCCAGTCACCGCCAGCGCGATCGCCGAGCATCTGGGCTGCCCGGTGGCGACACCGAGTCAGCATGCCGTCGCGGTGCCGGGCAACATGCCGGAACATTACCAGCCACGCACGCCCGTGCGGCTGAAGTCTGCCCGGGAGATCGCGCAGGAAGCGGCGTTTCCCGTGGCGAGAATCCTGCTGAGTCTTGACCCAGATCAAGTCAGCTCGCCTTCTGCGCTGACACGCGTGATGCCGCGTGCTAAACCTGACTACGCGCGGCAGCTCTATCGGGCGCTGCACGAGGCCGATCTGCTGCAGGTGCGGGAGATCTGGGTGGAAACCCCGCCTGCCACCGAGGAGTGGGCCGACGTCATCGACAGATTGCAGCGTGCCAGCGCCGGTGCCCGCTAGAAGGGTCCCGTTGCCACAGATTGCGCATTGCACTGGCGAGGGTCGACGAACATCAGAGAAGGAGTGTGATACCCATGCAGAAGATACACGTCCCCGACATGTCCTGCGGCCATTGCTCCAATGCCATCACGCAGGCACTGAAGGCGTTGGACGCTGCGGCCGAGGTGCAAGTGGATCTGGAGACCAAGCTGGTCAGTGTGACCACCACCGCCCAGGAAGCGGCCGTGCGCGCGGCGATCGCCGGCGCGGGCTATACGCCGTCATGAAGGCGCCGGCAGTCTTCACGACTGCCGCACCTGATTCCACTGGATCGTCCTGCTGCGCCAGTGTTCCTCGATGGCCTGCACGAAGCCCTTGTTGACGAACTTGGCGCGTGACTCGTTCCACAGCGGCGAGTCATGGCGCAGCACGATGCCCTCCACTTGACCTGGCCGGTAGCGACTGCCGGCCTGTTCCAGAAACTGCGTCAGACTCTTGCGCGTGAATCTGCCGCGACCGAGCTCGGGCACCTGTGCCAGCCCCAGCTCCTGCGCCAGTTGTGCACGGCGCGCCACACTCCAGAAGCGGCCCTCGCCACGGTCATAGACATCGAACACCAGGAACCAGTCGGGCAGCGCGTGGTAGTCGAGCGAATGCTGTGCGGCGCACCACTCGCCGAACAGAATCAACTGTGGGGTCAGGTGGCTTTTCAAGACGTAGTCGAACTGGCCGAGCCAGGCGTTCAGGCGCGAGAACTGGCCGTTGAAGGGCTGCTCCAGATAGCTGCCGCGATTCTGGGCGCGCAGGTCCCCGCGCTCGTCCAGTGACAGACCCAGATTGGCGCCGTCCAGTTTTTCCTCGATGATCAGCTCGTGCTGCAGCATGTTCTCCACTTCCGGTGGCGCGAGCACCTTGTCACCGCGAGGCTCGCCCTCGCCCAGCCAGATCAGATGATGCGTGTGAGGAAAGCGGAAGAAGTCAGTCATGTGAATGTCCCTTGTGAAGGCGTCTCTGTTTTTCGGCATGGCGGGTTCTGGACCAGTCGGGCAGCAATGGGAGGAGAGTGAGTCCGGTGCGAGTCAGTTCGCACTCCCAGTCGTGCCAGTCGGTGTCGCCGGCGAAGACGATGGCACTGCTGCCGGGCAGGTCCAGCGCCTGCTGGGCGGCCGCCACCATCTTGCGGTCAGCCAGATCGTGCACCACCTCATCCAGTGGCTGCGGCAGGATGCCTGAGCCATCGCGGTCGTAATCCACCTGCACGCGATCGACTTCATCGCGGGACAACTTCGCCATGACCACCTCGATGCCGTAGTCGTGGAAGCCCAGCTTGTGGTGATACTCGACATTGATGGCGCCGGCGTTGTCCAGCACCAGATGCGCGGGGCTGGCGGCGAAGCCTTCGAGCCAGTGCAGCACCTGCTCCTGCAGCGCCGGGTCGGGCGGGCTCACCTCGCGATGATGCGGCAGCAGCGGCACGCCCCTGCGGCGAGCCATGGCGGCACTTGCCGCGATCAGCACATTGGTGTCGACGAGATAGCGCGCCAGCCACTGCGGCGCCGTGGCCAGGGCTTGACGCTTGCGATTGGCTGACTTCACGACATTGCGTCCAGAAAGTGATACGTGGCTCGATGATAAGCCGGCAGCGCCGCACTGGCGAGTGCGGGGCCGCGCATGCTTCAATTTCGACTTCACATCCATTGCCGCGAGTCCGCCGCGTGACCAGTCCATCCATCCCCAGTGCCACATTGCCTATCGAGGCCGTCCTGCCGGATCTGCGCAGTGCGCTCGCGCGGCACAATCGCTGCCTGCTGGTGGCCCAGCCCGGGGCCGGCAAGACCACCCGGGTGCCGCTGGACCTCTTGCAGGCGGACACCTCCGGCCGCTCGCGCTGGCTGCTGCTGGAGCCACGTCGGGTGGCGGCACGTCTGGCGGCGGGCTACATGGCGGAACAGCTCGGCGAGCCTCTCGGCGCTACCGTGGGCTACCGGGTGCGGGGAGAGTCCCGCATCGGCCCGGCCACGCGCCTGGAAGTGGTCACCCAGGGCATCCTGACCCGGATGCTGCAGGACGACCCGGCGCTGAGCGGCGTGCAGGGCATCCTCTTCGACGAATTTCACGAACGCAGCCTCGAGGCTGACCTCGGCCTGGCGCTGGCCCTGGAGGTGCAGCAAGGTCTGCGGGAGGACCTTCAGCTGCTGATCATGTCGGCCACGCTGGACGTCGGCGCCCTGCTGCAGGTGCTGGGCGAGCATACGCCCGTGATCGACTGCCCCGGGCGCGTCTGGCCAGTCAGCACGCAGTACCGCTCACCGCCCTTGCGCGAGTCCGCGGAGCGCCATCAGGCCGCCGTCGTGCGCGAAGCGCTTGCCGCCCATGACGGCGATGTGCTGGTGTTCCTGCCCGGTCAGGCCGAGATCCGGCGCCTGCAGCGCGAACTCGAGGGGAGCATTCCCGGCCATGTGGAACTCTATCCGCTGCACGGCCAGCTCACCCTGGCGCAACAGCAGAGCGTGCTGCGACGGCCGGCGAACTCGACGTCCCGCCGCGTGATCCTGTCCACCGCGATTGCCGAGTCCAGCGTGACGGTCCCCGGCGTGCGCGTCGTCATCGATGCCGGCCTGGAGCGCGTGCCCGTATTCCAGCCACGCACAGGGCTGAGCCTGCTCGACACCCGGCGAGTCAACCGCGCCAGCGCCGATCAACGCCGCGGCCGGGCGGGCCGAGAGGCGCCCGGCGTGTGCTACCGACTATGGGCGGAGGAGACCATGCTGGCTGCGCATCGCGAGCCGCAGATGCTGCAGGTCGACCTGGCCGGACTGGTGTTCGAGCTGCTGCGCTGGGGCGTGCAGGACCCGACGCGTCTGTGCTGGGTCAGCCCGCCGCCGGCGCCCGCAGTCGAGAGTGCCCGGGCACTGCTGCGGATGCTGGGCCTGCTGGAGGCGGACGGCAGCCTGAGCCGCTTCGGCCGCGCCTGCGGGCGCTGGCCCACGCATCCGCGCCTGGCCGTGTTGCTGCAGGAGGCGGGCAGCCTGGATGCGCAGACCCTGGCCTGCTGGCTGGTGGCCTGGCTGGAGGAAGACATTGGCGGGCAGGACATCGACCTTGCCGTGATCTTTGCCGCGCTGGAACACGGGGGTCACGCCCGCGTGGAGGAGCGCTGGAAACGCGCCGCCCGACAGTGGGCCACGCGGGCAGGCTGCCCGGCGGAGCTGACGTCGGCGGACCGCCTGCCCCTGTTGCTCGCCCACGCCTGGCCGGATCGCCTGGCGCAGAATCAGCGCCAGAGCAGCGATCAGGGCCGTGCCCGGTTCAAGCTCGTGAGCGGCGGGCAGGCCCTCCTGCAAGAGACGCATCCGCTGGCGCGCGCCGACTTTGTGCTCGCCGTGGAACTGGACGGCGACGCCAGCGGCGCCCGCATCTTCCACGCAGCAGCCATCACCACGGCCCAGGTGGAGCGTTGCTTCCCCGAGGCAGCGCGCTGGCGCGCCGAGGTGCGCTGGGACGCGGCCGGTGGCCGCATGATCGCTGAGGAAATCCGGGGCATCGGCGCCCTGGTGCTGGAACGCCGTCCCCTGCGCGACGTGCCGCCCGAAGTTCTGCGCCGGGGCCTGCTGGAGGCCTTGCGTCAGCGTGGCAGTCTGGCCTGGTCGGACGACGACCGTCAGCTGCTCGGGCGTCTGCGCCTGCTGCACCGAACGCTCGGGGCGCCGTGGCCGGCCTTGAGCGAGCAGGACGTGCTGAGCACGCTGGAGGACTGGCTGGGGCCGCATCTGCAGGGCCTGAGCCGACTGGAGCAAGTGGACAGCCTGCCGCTGGGCCGCCTGCTGCTGGACACGCTGGACTGGTCACTGCAGCAAAAGCTCGCCCAGCTCGTGCCTACCCATCTGGCGGTGCCCAGCGGCAACCGCATCGCGCTGGACTACTCTGGCCCGGAACCCGTGCTGGCCGTCAAGCTGCAGGAGCTGTTCGGCCTGCAGCAGACACCCACCCTGGTGCAGGGCCGTGTGAGTGTTCTGCTGCATCTGCTCTCGCCAGCCCGGCGGCCGGTGCAGGTGACGCGGGATCTGGCCAACTTCTGGGCGACGGGCTATTTCGAGGTGCGCAAGGATCTGCGTGGGCGCTATCCCCGCCATCCCTGGCCGGACGACCCGCTGCAGGCCGAGCCCACAGCCCGCGTCAAGAAGCGACCGCCAGGGCCTTGAGTGAAGACTGGCTAACTCGCGGGTGTCTGAGTGGACTGACGATTGAAGTCTTCCGAGAAGCTCACGAACTCCTCCGCCGGCATGGGCCGGCAGATGCAATAGCCCTGCAGCACATCGCACCCGGTCTTCACCAGCAGCGCGATGGTGTCTTCATCCTCGACACCCTCCGCCACCACCAGCGCGCCGAGGTCATGCCCGAGGGAGATGCTGGCCTGAGTCAGCTTCAGATTGCGCTCGGACTGCAGGATGTCGTCGATGAAGGTCTTGTCGATCTTGATCTCGTCGAAGGCGAAGCGCTTGAGAGACTCGAGTGAAGAGTAGCCGGTGCCGTAGTCGTCCAGCGAGATCTGCACCCGCGCGGCCCGCAGCAACTCGATATTGGCGAGGATGGCCTGGGTCTCCTTCATCAGCGCCGTTTCGGTGATCTCGACGGTCAGGAACTCCCCGCGCGTCCCGAGCGCCTGGCTGATGCGCTCCACGACACCACGGTCGGCAAGATCATTGGCCGAGACATTCACCGAGAGACGGTAGCGCAGATCGGCCACCTGCCAGTCCTGCAGCGTGACCAGCGCCTGATTGAGGGCCTGCAGGGTGATGTCCTTGATGATGCCGGCGCGCTCGGCCAGCTGGATGAAGGTGTCGGGGGCGATGGCGCCACGCTGCGGGTGATGCCAGCGCGCCAGCATCTCGGCGCCGACGATGCGTTGGGTGCGCACGTCGTACTGCGGTTGATAGACCCAGGCCAAGCGTCGCTCGGCGATCGCCTTGCGCAGTTCTTCCAGCAGCAGCCTGCTTTCGGTGTCGAACACCTCCGGCGCGCCATGGCGACGCCGCCACCACAGCCACAAGGCAAGACCCAGGCTGAGCCAGCCCACGGCCGCAATCGCCCAGAACAACCGATCCCGAGGCGGCTCGGCACCGGGCTCCAGCCAGCGCTCGCGCAGGCGTTGCAACTCCCCGCTGCGCTGCAGCTGCAGTATCCCCTCGTTGAGCTGCTCGACCAGCGCCGGACGCACCGGGGCGACGGCGAACGCATAGGTGACGGGCAACAGCAGCGGGCTCAGGGCCTGCAGACCTTCCAGCTGCTCCTGTTCCATGGTGTAGCGCGCAATGGTGGAGGGCAGCAGCGCCAGGTCAGCGTCTCCGCTGGCGACCAGGCGCAAGGCCTGCGCTTCGTTCTCAGCCTCGACGATCTGGGCATCGGGTGCCAGACTGCGCAGCTGTTCGCGGGCGTAGGCTCCCCGCTCCATCGCCACGCGATAGCCGCCGATGCTGCCCAGGTTGCGATGGCTGGGGGCATCCGCACGGCCGTACAACAAGTGGTATTCGATGTTGATCGGATCCGTGAACAGATAGAGCGCCTCGCGCTCGGGTGACACGAACATGGGCACCACGTCGAGCGTGCCGGCGGCAAGCTGGTCCTGGATCTGGGTCCAGTCGCCGAAGACGAAGCGCAGCTCGGCATCCTCCGCGACAGCGGCGCGCAGAACCTCGACGTCGAAGCCGGTGGCGGTGCCGGACGCGTCCTGAAAGTGAAACGGGGGGTAATAGTTGGAACCCCCGAAGGCGATGGGGTCGGGCTGGGCGTGCAGCCCGCAAGCCGGCAGCCAGAGTGCCGCAGCGACACACAAGCGCAGGGTTCTATCGTTCCATCGATTCGCACGCATGCAGAAATCCTGTGCCTGATCCGCAGGGGATCGCGTGAGTTCTGGCCGGAGTGTAGGGATGCCGGTAGCCGGATGCAAATCGGTCGAGGGTGCCGGCAGCCGCCGGACTTGATGGTATAGTGCGCCCGACTCATCGCAATGTGGAATGCAGCACCATGGCCCGAGGCACTCTCTTCATCATTTCCGCCCCTTCCGGGGCCGGCAAGACCAGCCTGGTCAACGCCCTGCTCAAGGATGGCAACGACCCGCTGCTGTGCGTGTCGATCTCGCACACCACGCGCGCCCGCCGCCCGGGCGAGGTCGATGGCGTGAACTATCATTTCGTCTCGGTGGACGCCTTCCGCGCCATGCAGCGTGACGACGCCTTTCTTGAATCGGCCGAGGTGTTCGGCAATCTCTATGGCACCTCGCGCGACTGGGTTCAGGCCCAGCTGGAACAGGGGCTCGACGTGATCCTGGAAATCGACTGGCAGGGGGCCGCGCAGGTGCGGCAGCGCATGGACCGCAGTCGCAGCATCTACATCCTGCCGCCCTCGCTGGCGAGTCTGCGCGAACGCCTCACCGGTCGCGCCCAGGACGACGAGGAGACCATCAACCGGCGCATGCGCCAGGCCACGGACGAGATCTCCCACTACGACGCCGCGGACTACGTGGTGATCAACGAAGACTTCGCGACCGCCCTGCAGGACCTGCGCGCCATCGTGCGCGCCTGTCGTCTGGAGCGTGCCCAGCAGCAGCAGAACAACGCCGGCTTGCTCGCTGCCTTGCTGAAAACAGCTTGAAACCGGCCTCTGCGGCCCTTAAATGCTGATCAGGACAAGATTAAAGTAGGCAGTGCCGAGGCTCTTTTAGTAGAATCGTCGGTCTTTTCAACAGCCCCGTCTCAACCACAGGTGTAGCTATGGCCCGTATAACCGTCGAAGATTGTCTGGCAATGGTCGACAATCGCTTCCAGCTGGTGATGATTTCCAGCAAGAGAGCCCGTCAGATCCAGACAGGTGGCAAGGACCCGCTGGTGCCTGCCGACAACGACAAACCCACGGTGATCGCCCTGCGCGAAGTGGCCGCCGGTCTGGTGGATGCCAGCATCCTGACTGCGCGCGCCCCGGCGCCCATCATCACGCTGACCCGCGATGACCTGAAGGCACCACCACCCCAGATGCTCGACAATGACGATGACGACGCCTTCGGCGAAGACCTCTGAGTGAGGCAGGAGTCGGCTTGTGAACACAATCGACTCTCTTGCCAGCAGCCTCTCCACCTACCTCGAGGGGGAGCAGGTCAATCTTGTCCGCCGTGCCTACTACTACGCCGAACAGGCCCATGATGGCCAGTTCCGGCGCAGTGGTGATCCTTATGTGACCCACCCCCTCGCCGTGGCCGGCATCCTGTCCGAAATGCACATGGACCCCCAGAGTCTGGTGGCGGCCCTGCTGCACGACGTTATCGAGGACACCGGCATCAGCAAGCAGGCCGTCAAGAGTCAGTTCGGCGACGCCATTGCCGAGATGGTCGACGGCGTGAGCAAGCTCAACAAGATCAGCTTCAGCAGCCATGCCGAGGCCCAGGCCGAGAACTTCCAGAAGATGGCGCTGGCCATGGCCAAGGACATCCGCGTGATCCTGGTGAAGCTGGCCGACCGCCTGCACAACATGCGCACCCTGGATGTGCTGAGCCCCGAGAAACGCCGTCGTGTGGCGAGGGAAACCCTGGACATCTACGCCCCCATCGCCAACCGGCTGGGCATGAACTCCGTGCGCATCGAATTCGAGGAACTGGGCTTCGAGGCGCTCTACCCCATGCGCAAGCGCCGCATCAATGCGGCGGTGAAGAGCATCCGCGGCAACCGCAAGGAAATCGTCAAGCAGATCCAGAGCGCGCTCGAGGCCTGTCTGCAGCGCGAGGGCATGCCAGGCCGCATCTTCGGCCGCGAGAAACACCTGTACAGCATCTACGAGAAGATGCGCTCCAAGCGCAAGTCGTTCTCGGAGATCATGGACGTCTATGCTTTCCGCATCGTGGTGGACAAGGTGGACACCTGTTACCGCGTGCTCGGCGCCGTGCACAACCTCTACAAGCCGGTGCCCGGCCGCTTCAAGGACTACATCGCCATTCCCAAGGCCAACGGCTATCAGTCGCTGCACACCACGCTGTTCGGCATGCACGGCGTGCCCATCGAGATCCAGATCCGCACCGAGGAAATGGAGGCCATGGCCAACAACGGCATCGCCGCGCACTGGCTCTACAAATCCCATGACGACAGCCCGAGCAATGCGCACGTGCGCGCACGGCAATGGGTCAACGGCCTGCTGGAGATGCAGCAGCACGCCGGCAACTCGATGGAGTTCATCGAGAACGTCAAGATCGATCTTTTCCCCGACGAGATCTACGTGTTCACGCCCAAGGGCACCATCATGGAGCTGCCGGCCGGGTCCACCGCCGTCGACTTCGCCTATGCCGTGCACACCGATGTGGGCAATTCCTGCGTGGCCTGCCGCATCAGCAAGCGCCTGGCCCCCCTGAGCGAGCCGCTGGAGAGCGGGCAGACGGTGGAGATCATCACCGCACCCGGCACCCAGCCCAATCCGGCGTGGCTCAGCTTCGCGGTCACGGGCAAGGCCCGCAGCAACATTCGCCACTTCCTGAAGAATCAGCGCCACTCCGAGTCGGTCGCCCTGGGGCGACGCCTGCTCAACAAGGTGCTGGGCGGCTTCGGCACTCAGCTCGAAAAGATCCCGCCCGCCCAGATCAAGGCCGCCCTGCAGCAGACCAACAGCGCGGAGCTGGACAACGTGCTGGAGGACATCGGCCTGGGCAATCGCATGGCGCACGTGGTGGCGCGGCTCATGCTGCCGGGGCAGGCAGAGACGGAAGTCGGCGCCGAAGTCGGGCGCGACAGCAAGCAGAGCTCGCTGGCCATCCGCGGTTCCGAGGGCATGGTGATGAGCTATGCCAAGTGCTGTCACCCGATTCCCGGCGACCCGATCATCGGCCACATCAGTTCCGGCCGCGGCATGGTGATTCACACCGAGAGCTGCAACAACATCGCCGAGATCCGCGACAACCCGGAGAAATGCGTGTCCGTGCGCTGGGACCCGAACGTCGAGGGCGAGTTCTCGGTGGAAATCCGTGTCGAGCTCGAGAACGAGCGCGGCATCATCGCCAAGCTGGCCACCACGATCACCGGAGCCGAGGCCAATATCGAGAAGATCAGCACCGTCGAGCGTGATGCCCGCTTCAGCATCGTCAATCTCTCGCTCAATGTGCGCAATCGCATCCATCTGGCGCGCGTGATGAAACGCATACGCCTGATCAAGCCGGTCAGCAAGGTCACGCGCGTGAAGAGCCGCAAGACCACGCGGCCTGCCCGCACCTGAGCCCTTCCGACCATCACCAGCGACCAAGGCAGGACGACACCGTGGCCCCAGACCAGATCATCAGCACCACCCTTGCACCGGCCGCCATCGGCCCGTATTCCCAGGCTGTCCAACACGGCGATCTGGTGTTCCTGTCCGGCCAGATCCCCCTGGATCCGGAGACCATGGAGGTCGTCAGCGGCGGCATCCAGGCCCAGGCCGTGCGCGTGCTCGAGAACATGAGCGCGGTCACGGCGGCCGCCGGCGGCTCGTTGCAGGACGTGATCAAGCTGACCATCTTCCTGACCGATCTGGCCGACTTCGCCATCGTCAACGAGACCATGAAGCGCTATTTCGAGGCGCCTTACCCCGCGCGCTCCACCGTGCAGGTGGCCGCCCTGCCCCGTGGTGTCGGCATCGAGATCGAAGCCATCATGGCGGCGCCCGGCACCCGCTGAGCGCGCGCCATGACGGCCGAACTGGCGCCGCTCACCGTGCTCAAGGGCGTCGGGCCCGGCATCGCCGCGCGCCTGGCTGCCCTGCATCTGCATACCCTGCAGGACCTGCTGTTCCACCTGCCCCTGCGCTATCAGGACCGCACCCGCATCAGCCCCATCGCCGCCTGCCGCATCGGCAGTGAGGTGCTGCTGGAAGGCGAGGTGCTGGGCTGCGAGATCAGCTTCGGCCGCCGCCGCAGCCTGCTCTGCCGCATCAAGGACGGCACCGGCCTCATCACCCTGCGCTTCTATCACTTCAGTGCCGCGCAGAAGCAGACGCTGGCGCCGGGTACGCGGCTGCGCTGCTACGGCGACGTGCGCGGCGGCACCACCGGGCTCGAGCTGTACCACCCCGAGTATCAGGTGCTCAAGGGACAGGAGTCGCCACCGCTGGAGGCCCGGCTCACGCCCGTCTATCCCGTGACCGAAGGCCTGCAGCAGACGCGCCTGCGCGCTTTGGTGGAGCAGGCCCTGGCCCTGCTCGACACGCAACTGCAGCTCACCGACTGGCTGCCCGCGCAGCTGCGCCAGGCCCTGGGTTTCGCGTCACTGGCCGAGGCGCTGCAGTTCCTGCACCGCCCGCCGGTGTCAGCGCGGCTGCACGAGACCCTGCACAGCCTGGCCAACGGCAGGCATCCTGCCCAGCGCCGGCTGGCCTTCGAGGAACTGCTGAGTCATCGCCTGTGTCTGCGCCGCCTGCGCCAACAGGCCGATCAGCAGAGTGCGCCGCTGCTGCGCGGTCCCGGCACCCTGCGAGCGGCCTTCCTGCGCACGCTGCCCTTCGCGCTGACCGGCGCGCAGCAGCGGGTGGCGCAGGAGATCGCTGCCAATCTGGCGCGCGAGCAGCCCATGCTGCGCCTGCTGCAGGGCGATGTGGGCTCGGGCAAGACGCTGATTGCCGCCCTGGCCGCACTGCAGGCAGTGGAGAACGGCCTGCAGGCCGCCATTATGGCGCCCACCGAACTGCTGGCCGAGCAACACCACCTGACGTTCACCCGCTGGCTGGAGCCTCTCGGACTCAAGGTGGGCTGGCTCAGTGGCAAGCTCAAGGGCCGCCCGCGCGAGGCCCAGCTGCAGGCAGTCGCCAGTGGCGAGGCCCAGGTGGTCGTCGGGACCCATGCCCTGTTTCAGGCTCATGTCCAGTTCGCCCGCCTCGGCTTGATCGTCATCGACGAGCAGCACCGTTTCGGTGTGCATCAGCGCCTGGCGCTGCGCGAGAAGGGAGCCAGCGGGCAACAGGTGCCGCATCAGCTGGTGATGACCGCCACACCGATACCCCGCACCCTGGCCATGAGCGCCTACGCCGACCTGGATTGCAGCGTGATCGACGAGCTGCCGCCCGGGCGCACGCCGGTCAATACCCTGGTGATCTCCAGCGCCCGCCGCGCCGAGATCATCGCGCGCATCCACCACGCCTGCAGTCAGGGTGCGCAGGCCTACTGGGTCTGCACCCTGATCGAGGAGTCGGAAGCCCTGCAGTGTCAGGCAGCCGAAGCCAGTGCCGAGGCGCTGCGCCAGCAGCTGCCGGATCTGGCCATCGGTCTCGTGCACGGACGCATGAAGCCGCGAGAGAAGTCCGCCGTGATGGAGGCCTTCAAGGCCGGCGACCTGCAGCTGCTGGTGGCCACCACGGTGATCGAGGTGGGCGTGGATGTGCCCAATGCCAGCCTGATGATCATCGAGAACCCCGAGCGGCTCGGGCTGGCGCAACTGCATCAGCTGCGCGGGCGGGTGGGTCGCGGGGCGTTGGCCAGTCACTGCGTGCTGCTCTATCAGGCCCCGCTCTCCGCGCTGGCCCAGGAGCGCCTGGGCATCCTGCGCGACAGCACCGACGGCTTCCTGATCGCCGAGAAGGACCTGGCCCTGCGCGGCCCCGGTCAGGTGCTGGGCACGGCGCAGACCGGCCTGATGAGTTTCCGTATCGCCGACCTGGTGCGCGACGCCGGCATGCTGGAGCAGGTGCGCGAGCATGCCGAGATCCTGCTGCGTGACCATCCCGCGAGTGTCGAGCCGCTGATCCAGCGCTGGCTGGGCGAGCGCGAGCTGTACGGCAATGTCTGACCCGGCGTTTTCCGGATAGGCGGCGCCACCTTCGCGCGGCTATAATCCGCGCACTTCGACCACCGCGCGGACCCTTGGGCGCCCGGCGCGGGCTCGCCGATCCTTCACCACCACTGACAGGCACACCATGCAGACACCGCCGGCCACTCGGATGTATGCCGAACCCACCAATCCCGTTCGTGTCGTGCTGCTGGCCGATGGCCGTGGTCGCGGTCAGGTCGTCGTCCCGGTCTCGCATCTGCTGGACCTGAAGCTGCTCAACAGCCTGGTGGAGCGCGAGCTCGTGCCCATGCGCCAGCGCGATATCGTGGACTTGACCCGCTCCGGCAAGCTCACCCAGATCGAGAGCGCTCCGGTGTTCTTCCTGCTGCCAACCATTCTCGACGAGGCGGTCGCGGCCCATACGCACTGTCAGTACGACCTCATCACCGTCGATGGGGTAGAGCGCCAGGAAGTCGCCCTGAGCACGCTGCGCGAAGCCCTGCGGGAATCGTCCTATCGGGTTCGAGCCATCCGCTGCACCGTGCCTGCCGAAGCGCTGTACCGGCGCGCCCCGGCAGCCAGCAACGATCTGGACCAGATCTTCAATTCCATCCGCAACTTCACCACCCTGCGCATCAAGCAGCGGCTGGAAGAGACGCTGGGGATTCCGCCGCTGCCCCAGACGGCCCAGCGCATCATCGCGCTGCGCTCGAATCCGGACGCCACTGTCGCCGAGCTGGCCGGGATCGTCGAGTCCGATGCGAGTCTGGCCGCGCAGGTGGTGAGCTGGGCCTCGTCGCCCTATTACGCGGCGCCGAGCAAGATCAAGTCGGTGCAGGACGCCATCATGCGTGTGCTCGGTTTCGATCTGGTGAGCAATCTGGCACTGGGCATGGCCCTGGGCAACACCCTGGCGATGCCGAAGGACTGCCCGGACGGCTTCACCCCCTACTGGCAGCAGTCAGTGTTCTGCTCCAACGCCGTGGAGGCCATCGTCAAGCTGATGCCGCCCGCCCAGCGCCCGAGCCTCGGGCTGGCCTGCCTGGCCGGCCTGCTGCACAACTTCGGCTATCTGGTACTGGCCCACACCTTCCCGCCGCACTTCTCGTCCATCTGTCGCCATGTCGAGGCCAATCCTCACATCAGTCATGCGGCCATCGACCATCACCTGCTCGGCGTCACCCGCGAGCAGATCTGCGCCTGGCTGATGCAGCTGTGGAACATGCCGCCCGAGGTGAGCGTGGCATTGCGCTTCCAGAACGAGGTGGAGTACGAAGGCGAGCACTGTGCCTACCCGCACCTGATCTTCATCGCCATGCGGCACCTGCGTCACCACGGCATCGGCGACGCACCGCCCGAGGAGATTCCTCTGCCGCTGTACCAGCGCTACGGGCTCGACCCGGTCAAGGTGGCTGCCGCCATCGACAAGGTGCTGGCATCGGCCGAGGACATCCGCAAGATGGCCGACAACTTCCAATGATGAGGCAGCCGTGAGCACGTCACTCGACCCGCTGCGCATGCGTCTGCAGATCGCGCTCACCGCTGCCTCGGCGGCGTTTGCGCGACACTTCCCGGCCGCGCACGCACGCCTGCCCGCCTTCGTGCAGCTGACACGCCTGAACCGCCCCATCGGCATCTATCTGCTGCTGTGGCCCACGCTCGGCGCGCTGTGGATTGCCGCGCAGGGCCTGCCCGATCTGCACCTGCTGCTGATCTTCGCCCTGGGCACGGCGCTGATGCGCTCCGCGGGCTGCGCGATCAACGACTTCGCCGACACGCGCTTCGATGGCAGCGTGCAGCGCACGCGCGCGCGTCCCCTCATCACCGGCGCCGTGAAGCGCCACGAGGCCCTTCTTGTGTTCGGCGTGCTGTGCGCCCTCGGCTTCGTGCTGCTGTTGTTCACCAATGCACTGACGATCCAGTTGTCTTTCTTTGCCGTGGCCATCGCCGCGCTGTATCCGTTCATGAAGCGCTTCACCAATCTGCCGCAGCTGGTGCTGGGCGTGGCGTTCTCCTGGGGCATCGTGATGGCGTTCGCGGCGCAGCGTGGCGAGCTGCCGGTGCAGGTGTGGCTGCTGTTCGTGGCCAATTGTCTGTGGACGGTGGCCTATGACACGCAGTACGCGATGGTGGATCGTGAGGATGATCTGAAGATCGGCGTGAAGTCGACGGCCATTCTCTTCGGCGAGGCAGACCGGGTGATCATCGGCGTGCTGCAGGGGCTGTTCCTGCTGGCCATGCTGCTGGCGGGCCTGCAGTTCGAACTGGGGCTGTTCTTCTACGCGGGACTGCTGGCAGCCGGGGTGATGTTCTTGCAGCAGGCGGCAATGACACGCACACGCTCACCCGAAGGCTGTTTCCAGGCCTTCCTGCACAATCACCGCGTGGGCGCGGCGGTGTTCGCGGGAATATTCCTGCACTATTTGTTCAATTAGCCACGAAGAGGGCGGAATCGGATCCACCGGATTCGGACGTGTGCCCCCGGGCGCATTCAGGCTAGAATACCGCCCCATGGACGTTTCTCACCTTCTCGACTCCCTCAATGATCCGCAGCGTCAGGCCGTGGCCGCGCCGGCCGGCAATCTGCTGGTGCTGGCCGGTGCCGGCAGTGGCAAGACCCGGGTGCTGGTGCATCGCATCGCGTGGCTGATGCAGATCGAGGGCGCCTCGCCCTTCTCCATTCTGGCCGTGACCTTCACCAACAAGGCGGCGCGGGAGATGCGGCACCGCATCGAACAACTGCTGGAGCAACCCGTGGGTCCGATGTGGGTGGGCACCTTCCACGGCCTGGCCCACCGCCTGCTGCGCACGCACTGGCGCGAGGCGAATCTGCCCGAGAACTTCCACATCCTGGACAGCGACGACCAGCTGCGTCTGATCAAGCGCCTGTGCCGCAATCTCGGCCTGAACGAGGAACGCTGGCCGCCCAGGCAGTGTCAGTGGTACATCAACGCGCAGAAGGACGAAGGTCTGCGGCCGCAGCACATCGAGCACTTCGGCGATGAGTACACGCGCAATCTGCTGGCGCTGTATGCTGCCTACGAAGACGCCTGCCAGCGCGGCGGCATGGTGGATTTCGGCGAGATCCTGCTGCGCTCCCATGAACTGTGGCTCAATCACCCGCAGCTGCTGCAGCACTACCAGCGGCGCTTCCGCCACATCCTCGTGGACGAGTTCCAGGACACCAACACGGTGCAGTACGCCTGGCTGCGCGTGCTTGCCGGTCGGGACAATGCGCTCATGGTGGTGGGCGACGACGATCAATCGATCTATGGCTGGCGCGGCGCGAAGATCGAGAACATCCAGCGCTTCACCCAGGATTTTCCCGGTGCCGAGATCGTGCGGCTGGAGCAGAACTACCGTTCCACCTCCACCATCCTGAAGGCGGCCAACCGTCTGATCGCCAACAACCAGGGGCGCCTCGGCAAGGAGCTGTGGACGCAGGACAAGGAAGGGGAAGCCATATCCCTGTACGAGGCCTTCAACGAGCAGGACGAGGCGCGCTTCATCGTCGAGCGCCTGCAGGCCTGGCTCAACAGCGGCCATCGTCTGAGCGAGGCCGCCATCCTGTACCGCTCGAACGCCCAGTCGCGGGAGCTGGAGGACGCACTGCTGCGGGTCGGCATGCCCTACCGCATCTACGGGGGACACCGCTTCTACGAACGCCTGGAAATCAAGAACGCCCTCGCCTATCTGCGTCTGCTGATCAACCGGCACGATGACACCGCCATGGAGCGGGTCATCAATGTGCCCACTCGCGGCATTGGGGATCAAACCATCGAGACGCTGCGCAGCGTGGCGCGCGGCGAGGAACTCTCGTTGTGGGCAGCCTGCGTCAAGGCGCTGGAGCATGGCCTGCTGGCAGGGCGGGCCGCCAGTGCGGTGCAGCGCTTCCTGGAGCTCATCGCTGCGCTCGATGCCGCCTGCGAACCGCTGCCGCTGGCGAAGAAGGTGGAATACGTCATCACCCACAGCGGCCTGATCGAGCATCACGAAAAGGAAGGGGGCGAGAAAGCCGCCGCCCGCATCGAGAACCTGCAGGAACTGGTGAACGCCGCCGGCAGCCACGACGAACTGGACGCCGATGCCGAGGCCATGGCCGTGGAGTCGCGCGAATTCCTGGCCGCATTCCTGGACCAGGCCTCGCTGGATGCCGGCGAGGGTCAGGCCGGCGAATCCGACGACGCCGTGCAGCTGATGACCCTGCATTCCGCCAAGGGTCTGGAGTTTCACCTGGTGTTCCTGGCCGGCATGGAAGAGGGGCTGTTCCCGCACAAGATGTCCATGGACGGCATCGCCGGGCTCGAGGAAGAGCGTCGGCTCTGCTATGTCGGTATCACCCGCGCCCGCAGCAAGCTCTACCTCACCCATGCGGAATCGCGCCGACTGCACGGCGAGGTCAACATCACCAGGCCCTCGCGCTTCATTCGCGAGATTCCCGCCGACCTGGTGGAGCATGTCCGTCTCAAGGCCAGCATCACGCGTCCGAGCTTCGGCGCGCGCCCCACGCCCATGCTGCGGCAGGAGGACATTCCCGACTCCGGCATCACCCTGGGTGCCCGCGTGCGCCACGGCAAGTTCGGCGAAGGCGTGGTGCTGAACTGCGAAGGCCATGGGGCCAATGCGCGGGTGCAGGTGAATTTCCACGACGTCGGCAGCAAATGGCTGGTGCTGTCCTACGCCAAGCTCGACGTCCTCTGAGTCGGCTCCTGCGGCCACGTTTGTTCGATTCTTGAACAATCGAGCCACTTATCGGCCCCACAAACCCGCCCGCCCGCGATTGACCGGTTTCCCTGCCCTGCGCACCATGGCGACACGCTGATCATTTCCTGGACGTTGCCTGCCATGTTCGCTCCTCATCTGCCGACGCTCACCCTGCTGGTCTGGATCGTGCTTGCCCTGTGCCTGCTCGGCATGTGGGCGCTGTGGCGCCTGCACCCAGGCATCTCCGGCATGGCCCAGTGGCTCGCCGCCTCCCTGCTGAACACTCTCGCCGTCGGGCTGGCACTGGGCGAACGTGCGCTGCACGCCCCGCCCCAGCTGATGTCACCACTGGGAGACTGGCTGACCGTGCTGGCCCTGCTGTGCATGCTCGAAGGGGCCCGGCGTCTTGGCGGCAGCGAGGCCGGCAGGGGCTGGCGCCTGCTGCCGCTGCTGGCCGCAGTGCTGGCCTGGCTGTTCTGGACCTTCAATGCCAGTACTCTGGGCCGCACACTGCTGCATGACGTGCTGGTCACGCCCCTGCTGCTCGGCGTCGCCTGGGTGCTGCTGCAACAGGCGCCACGGCGGCGGCGCTGGCCTCTGCACGAACTGTGTGCGGCCTTCGTGCTGCTGCTGGCAGCCAGCTGTGTGCTGCGCTCCGTGCTGATGCTGCGCCAATTGGACGACGTGCTGCCTTCGGCCTCCCAGTCACTGCCAATGCTGCCCCTGCTGCTGACCATGATTGCCCACGTGGGCCTGACGCTGTGCATGGCCCTGCTGTGCGGCGAGCGGGCACGGCGCGACGCGGCTGTGCTCGCCCGCGAGGATGCGCTGACCGGTCTGCCCAATCGGCGCAGCCTGGAGGAGGCGCTGTCCCGGCAGATCGCCCTGGCCGAACGCAATCAGACACGTTTCGCCGTGATCGATCTCGGTGTGGAACGGCTGCGCGAGGTCAACGCACTGCTTGGTCGTGCCAAGGGCAATGCCCTGCTGCAGCACACGGCCAACCGGCTCCGGCAGTGCACCCGTGGCGGCGATATCCATGGCCGCCTCGACGGTGAGCACTTCCTGGTGATCGTGACATCCCTGCCGACACCGGACACCGCCCGGCTGGCCTGCGGGCGTCTGCAGCGCGCCATGCAGGCGGACGTCGCCCGGCACAACGCCGCGCCCCGGCTTGGCATTCGCGCCAGCCTGGCGCTGTGGCCGGAGGATCGCGCGCGCGTGCAAGCCCTGCTGCACCCCGTCAGCGGCCACGAGCCTACGCTGCCGGGAGCGTGCGAGGGCGGCGCTGCCGTGGTCTAATCACCACAGCCGCCACAGGAGCCCGACCATGCTGCAGATCACCCCCAGCGTCAGCATCCCCGCCGACGAGATCGAACTGAGCGCCATTCGCGCCCAGGGTGCGGGCGGTCAGAACGTCAACAAGGTCTCTTCCGCCATTCACCTGCGCTTCAATGTGCACACTTCGTCCCTGCCCTGGTTCTACAAGCACCGGCTGCTGCATCTGCAGGATTCCCGCATCAGCAAGGACGGGGTGATCATCCTCAAGGCCCAGCAGCACCGCACGCAGGAACTCAATCGCGAGGACGCCCTGCGCCGGCTGGCAGCGCTGATCCGCGAGGCCACCACCCTGCGCAAACCACGCACGCCGACCAAGCCGACGCTGGCCTCAAAGCGCAGGCGAGTGGAGGAAAAGCAGGCGCGAGGGCAGATCAAGGCGCTGCGCCGCCACAAGGACGGCGACCAGGATTGAGGGGGCAACCGGGGTCAGGGGGTCTCGCTGCGGCGGGGGACTTCGATGCGGCGGGTCCGGCCGTTCTCGTCGATGGCCACGAACACGAACAAGCCTTCCGCCACCTTGCGCTGACCTGTGTGCGTCAACGAATTCGAGATCCACACCTCGATGTTGATGTGCATGGAGCTGCGGCCGATCTCGATGATCTCGGCATAGCAGCTGACGATGGAGCCGACACTCACCGGTGCGAGAAAGGCCACGTTCTTGATGGCCACCGTGGCGCTGCGGCCGCGGGTGACCTGCTTGGTGGCGATGGCCGCGGCCAGGTCCATCTGTGACACCAGCCAGCCCCCGAAGATGTCGCCGTTGGCATTGGTGTCCTTCGGCATGGCCAGGGTCTGCAGTGCCAGTTCTCCCACGGGCACCGGCTCGAGGTCGAGGTCTTCCACATTCGTGAGGCTCATGGTTTCTCCCGGAGTTTGCTCCCTGTCTTGACGGCAGGCTCAGTACATCATGCGCCAGGCCCCGGCCAGTTGCCAGCTGGCAAGCAGCAGACCCAGCGACAGCAGCGCGAACAGCAGCAAGAACAGGTAATGAAACGCGCGCCTGCTCCTGGCCACCATGCGCTGCCGCCATGGCAAGGCTGTGACAGCGGGCGGCGGCACGTGCGCGAACAGGCTCAGGAAAGCATGCAGCATCAGGCACCACAGAAACAGCAGCAGGGCAGGAATCAGGTAGATGTCTTCCGCCTGGCTGCTGGAGGTCAGCAGCACCCGCAGCGCGGCGGCCAGCGCCAGCAGCGCGCCCAGCAGCAGCAAGGGGCGCGTGCGCTGCCAGCGGCGGGCGATTCCCTGCAAGGTTTCCAGCATTG
>JACCDP010537412.1_pt1 | contig 52025 bp, 50 predicted proteins | sample 7445841 | NCBI WGS metagenome assembly JACCDP01 (sample SAMN15323441, study PRJNA562643) | freshwater metagenome | isolation source: river surface water | place: USA:Blue River Watershed | collected 2017-08-17 | reverse complement strand
TCAATTTCCCATATCCGACAGGGAAAAATGCAACTGTTTTGAGACTCCATTTGCCAAAACCTGGCACTTTTTTGTTGGGAAAATCCGCAAAACCCTTATAAATAAACGGTTTTAGCTTTATTCAGCAACCCCTAATTAATTGGTGATGGTTGATGGTTGTACGGGTGAACGGCCGTTCACCCCTACTCCTGCCTTCTGAACTCCTGAACTCCTAAATTCTATGCTACCTAGAGAAGAACTTTTAAAAGGTGTTGAAAACCGCGATACCATCGCCCGTGTGATTGATCAAGCAGATCAAGCTATAAAGACCTGGGAAGTGGTATTAACAGATTTTTTGTCTCCGCCAGAGTTGGCAGAAATTCAAAGGGTGTTTAGCCGTTTAACGGAGGTACATTTGCTGGCTTGGGGCGGATATGCACAGGCAGAAAGACAAAGAATAGCGATCGCTCGTTCTGAGTTACCCTTAGATCAATCTCAAGTTAGTCTTGTGGCTTTAGAAATTGCTGGGAATTTCTTATTTGATACAGCAAATCACCGGGATTTTTTAGGGGCTATGCTAGGAACTGGCATTGTGCGGGAAAAAACCGGAGATGTGATTGTATTGGGGGAAAGAGGGGCGCAGGTGATTGTTGTTCCTGAGTTGGTAGAATTTTTAGAGATGAGTTTAAAACAGGTGCGGTCTGTACCAGTGAAAACTCAAGCTATTGATATCAACGAGTTAAAAATCCGCGAACCCAAGAAGAAGGAATTAACGACTGTGGAGGCTTCTTTGCGATTAGATGCAGTTGCTTCGGCTGGTTTTGGGATGTCTCGTAGTAAAATGGTTGATTTAATTGACTCTAATGATGTGCGTGTCAATTGGAAGGAAGTCACCCAAGCCAGTTCTCAAGTCAAAACAGGTGATTTAATTGCTATTCGGGGCAAAGGTCGTTTAGAAGTTGGGGAAATTGCCGTTACTAAAAAAGACCGCTACCGGGTGCAATTGACGAGATATATGTAGGGTTTGGATGAAGGAGACTGTTCCCTCCCCTCACAGACAACTTTTTCAGCACATCCTAAATAGGCACAAAAGGAAGACAGATAGAACTTGTGTATACACCGTAGCTCGTCGCACCAGGAAACAGGGCGCAGTTTCCCCTGCCCTCTCACTCCTGCTTTCGATAAAAAATAATATCCCCAACCTGTATAAGAAGTCGGGGTTATGTCCTGGATATTTTATACTTAGCTAAGTTTCTCTACTTAGTCCCAATCACGAATGACAACAGAACCTTCTTCACCACCAATACCAATTGCTGTATTGTGTATACCAGCATCAGTAACATTCATATTGTTCATTGATGCTTGATAGACATTAGAATCATTAATTGTAGCACTGGTCAGATTCACACCGTTTAAGTTAGCTTTTTTAAAATTGACATTGGTAACAAAGGCTGATGTTAAATTAGCACCTGCCAAATTTGCTCCAGTCAAGTCAGCACCTTCCAGGTTAGCATTTACTAGGTTTGCACCTTGAAGATTTGCACCTCGCAAGTCAGCACCAATTAAATGAGCGCCGCTTAGGTTAACACCTGATAGATTACACTGGATACATTCTCTAGTTGATAAAAGCTTCTGTAAATCTTTTTGGTTTCCTGCTTTCACTGAATTAGCTAGAAACAGGGGAGCTATCAGGGCTACAGCGGCTAAAAGTCTAAGTTTCATAATCTTTCCCCCTTATAATGGAGTTATGTCCGTTCTTTTCCTCACAACTTTATTATCTCACTGATTGGCTAAAAAATGTTGATTGAAATCACAAGATTGATATTTGTTTATAAATTAGGTAATGTGAATAAAAAATCGAGAATAATAAAGAATTTATAAGCAACTACTAATTGTATGAAATCCCAATTACAGATAGAAGAAGTAATTACAACGCTCAAGCAGGATTTACCACCAACACTGAGGAGAGTTGGCGGTAAAGATTTACAACATCCCTATTTCTGGTCTGCTTTTACTATGATTGTTAACCCTTGGTAAGGCAAGTCAAGCCAGGATGGTGGCAATATCTAATCACCTTCTGGAAAAGATAAGATAAATTTTATGGAGTAGAAAAAACAAACAATGTCTAACAACCGTTCTGGAATCTTTATTGGTGGTTTGATGCTAGGAACAGCTATTGGCACTTTAGTCGGTTTAGTGGTTGCTCCCCGCACAGGACGCGAAACCCGTAAACTGATTAAAAAATCAGCTAATGCTATCCCTGAACTGGCAGAAGATATATCTACCAGCGTACAAATACAGGCAGATCGTCTGGCACATAGCACCCTGCAAACTTGGGATCAAACCGTGGATAGACTGCAAGAAGCGATCGCCGTTGGTATAGAAGCAACCCAACAAGAAAACCAAAATTTACATCAACAAAATACTGTTAATATTAGCAACACAACAGAAAACTCAAATCCTCAGACTCAACAACCAGAACATTCATAAATGGCTTAACTGTGGCTGATCCTTTATTTTGGCTGGGACTATCCCTCCTCTTAGTTGCTGCCAGTCTCACGGCCGTTTTGGTGGCAGCTATACCCGCTTTGCAGGAATTAGCCCGTGCTGCTCGCAGTGCCGAAAAATTCTTTGATACCCTTTCACGGGAGTTACCACCGACTCTCAACGCTATTCGCAACACCAGTTTAGAAATCACAAATTTAACCGATGATGTGAGTGAAGGTGTCAAAAGTGCCGGTCAAGTTGTCAAACAATTTGATCAGAGTTTAGATGGTGCCAAACAACAAGCAGAAAATATTCAAATTACCACCCGCAGTGTTTTTGTTGGGTTTAAAGCTGCATGGAAAACCTTGACACGGAAAAAACCCAACCGTATAAATGTTCAACGTTTACCCTAAGGATTCAGGGAACAGGGAACTAAGTCAAAATTTAGCTTAACCGACAGAAGCCCCACGTCTCACTCTTAGGAGCGTGGGATGAATGGCGCGTGAGTGAGGGATTGCCCAACGAACAAAAATAAGCGCAGATTAATCAGTGTTGTTGGGCGATGTTAGCGCAGCGGCACGAAGTGCGGAATGAACACTTTCTTGATTTTTTTTTCAAATATTTGATATACTTTTTAACGCTATTGACATTCCAGATTCACTATGTTAGTGTATAAACAAGACGGCTAAACAACTGCAACTTAAAGCAAAACTCTAACGCGCAAGCGTCGGTGATTGCCTCAAAAGCAGGATTCCTTTCTGACAAATCCTGCATTATACCTTCCGTTGAATATTTAGCCTGATATTTTATTCGCTAATTACTCAGTTAGTACGAAAAAAATAACTTATCGGTATAAATATTAATCCGAAGGTATGATGCAGAATTTGTCAGTAAGGATTACATAACTTGCAAAAGTCTATGTCTTCTCTGAATCCTGTTGTTGAGACTGAAACTGGTTAACAATGAAAATTGGTCAACATAGAGAAACTAAATGGGGTAAAACTAATTTTTTAGTTTTTCTTTCATCTAGTTAAATTGCTATAGATGTGTGATTTGTTAAAGCTGTTGACAAAAAAATCAACGGAAAATAATTCACATGAATGCTCAACAAAGACACAGCAAGAGGCAAAAACTGTCTGATGTATATGGTTGTTATTGTTGGTGGTGTGGTAAGTCAATGTCAATAGGTAAACTAACTATTGAGCATCTTCGTCCAAAAAGTCGTGGCGGTTCTAATTCTCTAGATAATTTAAGACTAGCTTGTTTAAGTTGTAACCGTTCTCGTGGAAATAGCCTATTTCCACCAGGTGTAAAGGTAAATATCTGAAAGTAAAACCTGAATTTTACAGATTGTAATTTTGTGGGGTGGGCATCTTGCCCGCGCTCTCATTCAATGTAAGGATTCAGGTGAGGTGATAAGATCCCCGACTTCTAAGATAGATTTATCCTTTCCGAATACAATCAATCAAAGAAGTCGGGGATCTGGAAACAAGTGCTATAGCTGAATACTTACCATTCAATTTACAAACAACACATAAAATCAAAATGCACAAACTTCTCACATTTCATAACGAAAAACTCCTCCGTCAAGCATTAACTCACCGTTCCTATGTCAACGAAAACCCAGGAGAAGGAGAACATAACGAGCGCTTAGAATTTCTTGGTGATGCTATTTTAAATTTCCTCAGTGGAGAATATCTTTATCGTCGTCATCCTGAAAAAGGAGAAGATGAATTAACTCGTCTGCGTTCTGCATTAGTAGAAGAAAAACAACTGGCAAAATTTGCCATAGAAGTAGGTTTAGATTTTAGAATGAGATTAGGAAAAGGAACAATTAGAGATGGCGGTTTTCAAAATCCTAACTTATTAAGTAGTACCTTTGAGGCTGTAATTGGAGCTTATTATTTAGATAATAATCGTGATGTTGAACCACTTCGTGCAATTGTTGAACCATTATTTGATTCTGCATCGGAACACATTGTAGAAATCCGTTCTAATGTAGATTCCAAAAATCGTTTTCAGGAATGGGTACAGGCCAAAGGTAACACAAATCCCCCCAAATATGCTACAGAACAAATTGGCGGACCCTCTCACGCACCAGAATTTAGAGCGAAAGTATTAGTAGAGGGTAAAGAATACGGAGAAGGTAAAGGACGTAATAAAAAAGAAGCCGAAAAAGCTGCTGCTGAAGATGCTTTAGGGAAATTGAAAAAAAGGGGTTTATTAGATTGATAATTGTTGATTTTCAGCAATTTATCTGAATCTTCCTAGGAAATAGGAAATAAAAATCAGTAGTTAAGTAACTAATATTTTTATCAATACTGATGCTATCACTAAACATCAATGTTATTGTGCTATCATTAATTTTGAGTAAGTCAGCCTAGTCCAGCAAGTAACAATCAACATTGCTGGAACGGAGGAACCAAATTGTGGGGCGTGTTTTTGTCTGGATTAATTGAATCATTTGAGGTTCATAACTCAAAAAAATCGAAAATCGAGCAAAAAAGGGTATCTCTCAACTCTAGCCCGTCAGCTAACTTCGTAGGCATTGAGAGGAGACTGAAGAGACAGAATTTTCATGATTTTCTGATCTCATCAGTGTCCAAGATTGGTACAAGTTAATGTTTTCGTACCCAAGCTTAACTCTGCTGAGGTAAAATAAATGATATTGCAACTAAATTTAGCTGCCATTTTTGCAGTTGCCGGAAAAGCTGTTTGGAAAAAAGCTAAACCTGTAGTTATTCAGGATGTTTTCTTATTCCCCGCATTAGGATGTTTAGGAATTATTGTCTTGTGGTGGCTGGTAGCACTGGCGAACCATGAATTAATGCCCACACCTCCAGAAGCATTAATTGCTAATTGGGACTATATCCTACATCCATTCTATGAAAGAGGCCCAGGTGATTTAGGAATTGGTTGGTTATTATTAGCAAGTTTACGGCGGGTAATATTAGGATTTGGTTTAGGTGCATTAGTAGCCATTCCCTTGGGATTTTTAATTGGAATGTCTAGACCGGCAATGCTGGCTTTTAATCCCATTATTCAAATTTTTAAACCAGTATCACCATTAGCTTGGTTGCCCATTTCTTTATCTCTGTTTAATTTAGCAGATCCTTCGGCAATTTTCGTGATTTTTATTACTTCCCTATGGCCGACAATTATTAATACGGCTTTGGGAGTTTCTAGTGTTCCTAAAGACTATATAGATGTGGCAGAAGTTTTAGAAATGCCTCGTTGGCGACAAATTACCAAAATTATTTTACCTGCGAGTTTGCCTTATATTTTTACAGGTCTACGAATTAGTTTAGGGATAGCTTGGTTGGTAATTGTAGCTGTAGAAATGCTCACAGGTGGAATAGGAATCGGCTTTTTTGTGTGGGATGAATGGAGTCGTTTAAATCTGAGTTCGGTATTTTTAGCAGTGTTTGTTATTGGTATTACGGGTTTAGTTTTAGATTACGCTGTGGGGAAAATTCAAGAATTGGTTACTCACCGTCCAGGAAATTTAAAGTAACAAAATTGAGCTAAGATTTCAAGTATTTTATTCAGAATTCAGGATACGGAATACAGGATTGATAATAAATTAGAGTTTTCGAGTCATTGAATGATTCCTGATACAAACAAATATTCTAACTCCTGTACGGGCGAACGGCCGTTCGCCCCTTCTAACTTGGTTAATTCTGCTATAAATTAAATCCAAAATAATAAAAACCATGAGTGAAAATCATTTAACTCGCCGAAATTTTATTAAAGTCATAGGTGCGACAACAGCCGGTTTAGCTTTATCATCATGTAATGTTTCTGGAGGTAAATCTGCGGATGGACTAACAGAAGAAGCTTTAGCAGTAACACCGATAGTCAGACCCCAAGATTTAGAAAAATCGGATATTACCGTTGGTTATGTACCTGTAAATGATTGTGCGCCATTTGCGATCGCTTGGAAAAAAGGATTTTTCCGCAAATATGGCTTAAACGTCACACTCAACCGGGAAGCCAGTTGGGCTACCTCCCGCGATGGTTTAATTTTCGGTCGTCTCGATGCTTCCCCTGTCGTTTCCGGTGCAGTTACCAACGCTAGAATAGGCGCGGAAGGGGCGCGTCATGCTCCCCTATGTGCAGCAATGACTATTCACCGCCATGGTAACGCCATGACTATGAATAAGGATATGTGGGACTATGGCATCCGTCCTTGGTACGAATATCAGCAAAAATACGGTGATGGGGCTTTAGAAGCCTTTGGGCGGGACTTTCGCGGCTATTTTGACAAGCAACCCCCAGAAAAGAAAGTTTGGGCTGTAGTCCTCAGTTCTGCCATTTATGAATACTTTACCCGCTATCTTTCTGCTGCTGCTGGTGTTGATCCTCTTAAAGAATTTCGGGTAATTATTATTCCCCCACCGCAAATGGTGACAAACATGAGAATTGGCGCAATGCAAGCTTACATGGTCGCTGAACCTTGGAATACTAGAGCAATTACTGGTAATCAAGGTATCGGTTTTACCTTCGCTCAAGGTAAGGAAATTTGGCACGGCCACCCAGATAGACTACTGGGAGTAATGGAATCTTTTATTGTTAATTACCCCAAAACTTACCGTTCTTTAGTCAAAGCGATGATAGAAGCGTGTCAATATTGTGGGAAACCTGAAAATCGTCAAGAAATAGCCGAATTACTCACCCAAAGATCATTTACAGGTGCAAAACCCAAAAAACCAGGTGATCCTATTACTAAGTTTACAGGACCGGGAATTATTGGCAATTATAACTATGGTGGTTTTGATGGTAAAGACCGCACTATCCAAGCAGATGATACCACAATTTTTTATGATCTTCCTAACAGTATTCCCCACGAAGAAGGAGAACATTCTACATTTTTATGGCGTTCTCGGAGTATTTGGTTAATGACTCAAGCAGCGCGTTGGGGACAAATCAAGGAAATACCTAAAAATGCCGAACAAGTAGCAGCGCAAGGTTGGAGGACAGACTTATATAGAGAGATAGCTACAGAAATGGGAATTAAATGCCCCAAGGATGATTATAAAATTGAACCATCAACAGCATTTATAGATAAAAAATCATTTGATCCAAGTGATCCTGTAGGATATCTTAATAGTTTTCCGATCCGTGCTAATGCACCTTCTCGATTTTTTATGTCTTAAAAAAAGTTATCAAATCTCAGGTAATTAATCATGCAATATACAACATTACAACATCATGACTTTCCCAAAACTATGGAGCGCAACGGATTTTTAGAAATCGAAAATCTAGTTAAGTCTTATTCTAGACCTGACAAGGAAGAATTTGTGGTTTTAGATCATGTGAATCTGACCATTGAGGAAAATGAATATATTTCTGTAATTGGTCATTCTGGCTGCGGAAAATCCACCTTACTAAAAATAATTGGTGGTTTTGAAAAAGCTACATCTGGATCAGTTCGTTTAGATGGTAAAGAAATTCGCAAACCAGGTTCTGATAGAATGATGGTATTTCAAAACTATTCATTATTGCCTTGGTTAACTGTGCGAGAAAATATCCGTTTAGCTGTAGATGAAGTTCTCAAAAATGCCAATCGGGCTGAAAGAATTAGCATTGTTAATGAACATTTGGCTATGGTAAACTTAACCGCAGCCGCAGACAAATATCCTGATCAAATTTCTGGAGGAATGAAACAAAGAGTTGGTATTGCCAGGGCTTTAGCAATTCGTCCGAAAATGTTATTAATGGATGAACCTTTTGGGGCTTTAGATGCCTTGACCCGTGGTAAATTACAACGTCAAGTTTTAGATATTTGGGAAAGTCATCGTCAGGCGGTAATGATGATTACCCATGATGTAGATGAAGCAATTTATATGTCTGATCGAATTATCTTAATGACTAATGGACCATCTGCAAAAATAGGTGAAATTTTAACAGTTCCCTTTAAACGTCCTAGAGATAGAATGGCCATGCGTAATTCTAAAGAATATTTTGAACTTCGCAATCATGCTCTTAATTTTCTTGACGAACATTTTACATCAGAGGAGTAATATAGCAGGTGATTGTGCTAAAAGCCTTTTTGTATCTAGGTTGTAGTCATGATTTATATCATAACTACCCTGTCCATTGCTATAACAAATAACAAGATCCCCAACTTCTTTAAGAAGTCGGGGATCTGAATCTATATAAATGAAAAAATGGTGGGTTTTAGTATTACTAACCAACCATTTTTTTGAATATTGATGTGATGAAAATTTACTTGTTAGGTTGGGGTGTCATGCGTAAATAAGGTTTAATTTCTTGATAACCTTTGGGGAATTTTTCTTTGAGGACTTCGGGATCTTTCAAAGATGGAACAATTACGCAGTCTTCGCCATCTTTCCAGTCTGCTGGTGTTGCAACACTGTAATTATCTGTTAATTGCAAAGAGTCAATAACGCGCAAAATTTCATCAAAGTTACGTCCAGTGCTAGGAGGATAGGTAAAGCTAAGACGTAATTTTTTGTTGTTGTCAATAATAAACACAGAACGCACGGTGACAGTGGCCGCTGCGTTGGGATGAATCATATCATAAAGTTCAGAAACTTTACGATCTGGATCTGCCAAAATTGGGTAGTTAAGAGAGGTGTTTTGGGTTTCCTCAATGTCACCTACCCAACCATTATGAGAGTCTACATCATCAACACTGAGAGCGATCGCCTTTACGTTACGTTTGTCAAATTCTGGTTTTAGTTTAGCAACAGTACCGAGTTCGGTTGTGCAAACTGGTGTAAAGTCAGCAGGGTGGGAGAATAGCACTACCCAGCTATCACCAGCCCATGTATAAAAATCTATTTCCCCATGAGTAGAGGCTTGAGTAAAGTTGGGTACTGTATCACCAAGACGGAGAGTCATGCAAAATTCCCTGTATTCTAGAAAGACATCTATATTTTACTGTGACATTATCACATAGAAGTCAAATTGTGCCATTACTCTGTCGCAGGTAGCAATAATATTTACAAATTGTATACAAAGTTAAGAGACTTTTACTTCCCCATTCTTGAAGGTGCGGCTGACTCAGGAAGCCATATCTGGACTTTAGACAAGGGATGAAAGCTAATTACAGGATTTATCCTCCATTGACGTTAATTGCCTTACTCTTCAATATATTTTTTCACCGTTTCTATGGAAACATTAATTCTATAATACTTACAGGTCGTAAACAATCAACCAATGATAGTTCGGTTCTTCAGTACATAGTATGCTAAACTAATATGGCTCTTCCGTACTTCTTATGCTAAATTATTTTGCCAAACCCCAAAATCCTGATATGGCAAGGATTTTGTATGGGGAAAAAAGCTAGTGAAAATAGGGAAATCACAAGCATTTTTAAACTATAATTAAGGTTCATAGACCACTTCCTGTTAATTTGGTATGAGTTTGGTGAATTTTTATCTAATTTCTTCTATGTCAACAGACGAACAGCGTTCTCTAGCATCACAAGTCAGAGCTACTAATGAACCATCAGGTTGAATGGAAAACAAAAAATTATCAGCAATATAAGTAGGATGTGAAACAGAAGTTTCCGCGTAAACAGGATTATATCCTAATAAAACTAATCCTTCTGATGAAGATTTAAGTTCCATATACTCATCAATACTTGCTTTCTCTTTCAGGTTAGGATCAAAGTACCAAACTCTCAAAACTCCGTAATACCCTTTCATCACAAGGATACCTTTATGTACAATTCCACCTGCACTGAACGTTAATCTCCATGAACCATAAAGAGGAGAACTTGCTTCTGTTAATTGGGCAATTTTTATTGATGAAGAGGGAGCAATAAGTTGAGAATTCTTGTTAATAGGAACTGTGATCAAAGGATTTTTTGCATCTACTGATTTTATGCCAAATAATCCTATCCCTAATATTAAAGCTAAGAAAGAAACTGTTTTATGATAGGTCATATTTTTCGCACCTATGTTTATTAGTAGTTAGTTGCAAGAACTAGGAGTCTTTGGTTATTTATCAACAACTTTTCTGTAGGAATGCTACTTGAATCTTTTTCAAAAATCAAATAGGATTCCTATAGTTAAAGAGATAGATATGGAGAAATTTAGTCTCCTTTTTTAAGTGAGGGTCGAGTTACTTGTACTTTGATCATACTTACGTAGGACTTTCTATCAGTTACAATAATCACAGAGTATTAATTGCTGAATATCATCCGACAGTGGAATTACTGAATTATTGATTTGAGTGATAAATAAGTCTTGATTAATCATGTCAACCTCTGTCTTGTGCTTATACAACAAAGTATAGCGGAGGTTAATGTGATTGTCATCACTAATTTTTTTAAGTATTAACCTAATAAAGTTAATAAAACAGGACTTACGCAACAGAGAACGAAAGTAAGTGTAATTCATGAATTACCCCTAGGCAAGAATCAGGTTTTTAGTCACATCTTGCGTAATTTCTATAAAATCAACACACAGTTAAGATACAATGCAATGTTAAGATACAACTCAGAATACGAGATTAAGTGAGACTTAGACTATAGATGCTCAAGAGATAATCAGACAATTTAAGGATTGGTTAAAGCGGGAAAAAAGAATAGATTTGAATTTAGATTCCCTTGAAGAAGAAAAAAAGGTAACGAAAGTAGGGGCAATTCATGAATCACCCCTAGGCAAGAATCAGGTTTTTAGTCACATCTTGCGTAATTTCTATAAAATCAACACACAGTTAAGATACAATGCAATATTAACATACTACTCAGAATACGAGATTAAGTGAGACTTAGACTATGGATGCTCAGGAGATCATCAGACAATTTAAGGATTGGTTAAAGCGGGAAAAAAGAATAGATTCGAATTTAGAAATCCTGGAAGAAAAAATTTTAGAATATTCTCTACAAGGCTTATCTTATAGCATGATGAGTGACAGAATTGATAATTATGGTTTATCTTATATCAGTAATATAAAAGCTCCCAAATTATGGAGAAATTTGAGACAATTTACAGGATTAGATATCAACAAAAAAAATTGCAAGGTAATTATCGAAAATATTTTAATATCTGAGCAACCACAAGTATTTGAACAAATAACAAGAAATTTATCACGTATCAATTTACGAGAAGTGCCGGATTTTAATGATTTCTATGGACGCGAAACAGAACTAGCTAAGTTGCATGAATGGATAATTGAAAAACGTTCTCGTTTAGTAGGTATTTTTGGGCTAACTGGAATTGGTAAAACAGCCCTAGTCAGAGAGTTAGTAGAAAACATTAAAGATAAGTTTGACTATGTTATTTGGAAAAATATGTCTTCTGATTGGGGACAATTTATAACTGATTTGGAAAGTTCTTTGGGATATCATAGCTCAGAAATAAGTTCAGACTCCAGAATTTTAAATCTTATTGATTATTTAAACAACCATCGTTGTTTGTTGATATTTGATCAATGGGAAGAAGTTATGGGAAGTGCAGAATTATCGAATAATTATAACAAATTACTTAGCCAAGTTGGTAGGTTGCAACATAAAAGTTGTTTGTTGTTCACCAGTTTACAAAAACCTGCGATCAGAGATTTCATCATAAATCAAAATAATATTAGGCAATTGTCATTATCTAGTTTAGATAATCAAAATGCGAGAACATTATTAGAGAACTTAGGACTTCAAGATCCAGGTATAGATACATTAATTAGAAACTATAGGGGACATCCATTAGCTTTAATCTTAGTTTCTGACAATATTAAAAGTGTACACAATGGCAAAATAGAAAAGGTTCTTGATAGTACATTTTTTCTGGATAATGTCTTGATGGATTTATTAGACAACCAGATTTGTTCTTTGTCTGATTTACAGCAAAATATTATCAGGAGATTAGCAAATGAGAAAGAACCGAAAACCATTTTCCAAATTTATCAATATTTTCCTGACTGCTCTCACTCAGAAATTAGTGATGCGATAAATAATTTATGGAAAATTGGCATTATGGAAAAGGATGATATTCTAGAAGAGAAAATTCTTTGGGTTATTAATCCTTTAATTCAAAAATATATTAGAAGACGTTGTAGATAATTTTATCAGGAGAATCAACATGAAATTCTTTCCCAGAAAACCCCGCAAATACTCTAGGTTAATGAAACGGTTATTTTTAATAATCTTCACAGTTATTTTTGCTTTCTGTGTATATGTTATCTTTAATCCACCGAATATAAATATCATAGATAACTGGTGTACAAAACATAAGTTAGGGGATAATATCTCCTGTGGAGAAGAAAGTCTGATAACAAACATAGAAGGAATAGAAGGATTTGAAAATTTTGACAATGGATTGAAGAATTTTGAAGATGGTAAATGGCAAGAAGCTGTTGATTCTTTCACAAAACAGAGAGAGTATAATAGCGAAAATAAAAATAATCCGGAAATTTTGATCTACCTGAATAATGCTAAATTAATGCAGAAGGCAAGGAAAACTTATACTATTGCTGTTGTCGTTCCTATTAATCAAGATAATAATAATGGTCATAGTCAAGGAGTATCAGAAGTTTTCTTAAGAGGTGTGGCACAAGTTCAAGAAGAATTTAACGAAAAAAATACCAATTTGGGATTAAAAGTTATAATTGTCAGTGATGAAAATAAGCCTAAAGAGGTTGCTGACTTAACTAAGAAACTTCTTTCTAAAGATGATGTAGTTGCAGTCATTGGACATTATGCTTCTGAAGTCACTAAAGCAGCTTTACCTGTTTATCAAGATAAGAAAGTAGTTGTTATTTCTCCTGGTGCTACTGCTCTGAGAAAAGATATCTTAGGTAATAATACATATTCAACAAATTTTTTCTTTAGGACTGTGCCTACTGTGAAGATTTTAAATCGTGTTTTAATTGATAAATTGCAATTATCTCAATTGGTTGATAGGGAAAAAGTAGCTGTTTTTTATAATCCCAATAGCACTTATAGTAAATCTACTTATGAGGAGTTTAGTCGGCAATTAAGTTGGCAATTAGGAGATAATAAGATCATAGCCAAAGATATATCTGGTCGTAAATTTAATGCTAAAAATATCTTAATTAATGTGAAAAAAGAAGGTGTTAAAGCATTGATTTTTATTCCTGATGGTCATGTTAGTCATGTTAAGTCTCAGTCTTTCAAAAATACTTTATCCCTGATTGATAATAATAGAGGTGAATTACAAATGGGAGGATATTCGGTTCTTTATGATCCTGAAATATTAAACATAGATATAGACAAGGTCAAAAACCTTTTCCTAGTTATTTCTTGGCATCGTTTAACTAGTCCTAATAAGGAGGTAATTGATAATGCTAAAAACCTTTGGGGAACAGGTGATATAAGTGATAAAACCGCTATGTCTTATGATACTACTTTAGTTTTAACAGAAGCTCTGAAAAAACTAGATATAAATGATGATTTGAAAACACAAAGATTAAAGATACAGCAAGAATTAACTGTAACTGGGTTCAAGGTCAAAGAAGGAGCTTCAGGAACAATTTCCTTTGATAATGGAGATAGAGCACAAGAGATTTATGAAATAGTTAAGGCTGTATCTGTATCTGATAAATGCTCCGAATATAGTGCTATGTTTGTACCGATTAGTTATGATGTAAACAAGTTACCCTGCAATAGTAACTAAAGTATCAAAATAAATCGGCTTTTTATTAAATCAAAAGAGAGGAAAGTTATGATTCAACGTGGAGATGTTATCCATAATCGTTACCGTGTTATTAGAGAATTAGGTGAGGGAGGTTTTGCTAAAACCTTTGAAGTAAAAGATACAGCAGAGAATGATTATAAAGTAATTAAAATTTTGAAGGAGAATAAGCATTCTCATCAGAAAGTGCAGGAACTTTTTAGACAAGAGTATGAGATATTGAAACAATTCAACCATCCTGGGATTCCTAAAGTGAAGACAGATGGTTATGTCACCATTACTTATAATCAGCATAACCAAGTGTTAACTATACCTGGGTTAGTTATGGAAAAAATTGATGGTAAAGATTTAAAGGAATGGTTAAAAAGTAATAAAAAAATTATCAACACACAACAAGCTATTCAATGGTTAAAAGAACTAATTAATATTTTAGATTATGTTCATAGTCATAAATATGTTCATCGAGATATTAAACCTAGCAATATTATGTTAAAACCAAATGGTCAATTAGTCTTAATTGATTTTGGTATTGTTAAAGAATTAACTCAGCAGTATGAAAGGCAAGATATTCCTAATACAGAAATTGGAACTCCTGATTATGCTGCCCCAGAACAACGAGGGGCAACTTTGGAAGAAACTTTGTTAATGTTAGACAGCGGGCTTGATCATAGGGCTGATTTTTTCTCTTTAGGTCGTACTTTTGTTCACTTATTAACGGGAATTAGTCCTAATAATTTAAGAGACCCAGAAAATGGTAATAGATTATCATGGCGATATAAAGCTCCAGGAATTGATGAAAGTTTTAAAGATTTAATTGATTGGTTAATGGAATATAATCCAGATAGCAGACCGCAAAATATACAGGCAATAAAGGATTTACTTGAACCAAGCCCACCACCAATACGACCATTTCCTATGCCAATAGTTTTTTTTAGTTTTGCTCTCAATATTGTTTTGTTAATTTTACTAGCTGTGGGAGTTACTTTAAATATAGGCTTGAAAGTTTTATTTGTGGTTATTTTATGTGTAATTTTTGGTTTTTTGGTTAAGGCATTTATGAAAGATATTTGGTAATTTTTTCTTTGGTAATTTTTTCGTAATTTTTTTTGGTGAATATCTGCCTACTTCCAAGATTGGTAGGTTCTAATTCCTAAGGACGAATATTCATAGTAGATTATTAATTCTAAATTCTGAATCCTTGCTTTAAAACATCCTCTAATTGATAAATAATTACTGATCATGACTACAGGTATGGGAAAAGTTTATTTAGTTGGTGCAGGACCTGGAGATGTAGAATATTTAACAGTTAAAGCCTATCGTCTTTTAGGAACTGCTGAGGTATTGGTGTATGATGCTTTAGTTGATGGCCAATTGTTAGATTGTGTTCCTACTGATTGTTTAAAAATAGATGTCGGTAAACGAGGAGGTAAACCCAGCACTTCCCAAACTGAAATTAACAATTTATTGGTAAAATATTGTTTAGAAGGTAAACAAGTTATTAGACTAAAATCAGGAGATCCTTTTATATTTGGGCGCTGTATTTTGGAGATTGTAGCTTTAAAAAATGCTGGCTGTGAATTTGAAGTGATTCCTGGTATTTCTTCAGCTTTAGCAGCACCATTATTAGCAAGAATACCCCTGACTGATAATGTGATTAGTCGCTGTTTTGCTGTTTGTACTGCCCATGAACCAGAAACTTTAAATTGGGGAGCATTAGCAAGTTTAGAAACCTTAGTAATTTTGATGGGCGGAAAAAATTTATCAGAAATAATCCATCAACTGATAAAATATGGAAAATCCTATTCTACACCTATTGCCATTATTCGTTGGGCGGGAACACCTCACCAAGAAATTTGGACGGGAGAACTGGGAAATATCCTCGAAAAAACCTCCGGTATATCTCTTTCGCCGGCGGTCATCGTCATTGGTGAAGTTGTGGGCTTACGGGATTACCTATAATTTTAATTAAATTTCCTGTTTGTGGGAAAATAAAAATTATTAATGCTATCAATTAAATGTCAACTGTGAATTACGATCTTTCCCTATCTCCTTTAGCTGGTAAAACTATTTTAGTTACCCGTTCTGTGGGACAATCAAATCAATTTAGCGATCGCTTAATCTCCGCAGGTGCTAATATTATAGAAATGCCAGCTTTAGAAATTGGACCCCCTAGCAGTTGGGAAGCTGTGGATCAGGCAATTGCTAATTTATCCAATTTCCATTGGCTAATTCTCACTTCTGCAAATGGTGTCGAATACTTTTTCGGTAGACTAAAAAAATCTGGTCAAAATCAAACTGCTTTAAATGATTTAAAAATTGCCGTTGTCGGTGAAAAAACTGCCCAAAGTTTGCAAAAACAAGATATTAAACCGGATTTTATTCCTCCTAATTTTGTCGCTGATTCTTTAGTGGCAAATTTTCCCGAATCCCTCACAGGTAAAAAGATATTATTTCCCAGAGTGGAAACTGGTGGTAGAGAAGTTTTAGTTAAAGAATTAACTGCCAAAGGTGCAGAAGTCATTGAAGTTCCCGCCTATGAATCTTGCTGTCCCCAAAGTATTCCGGCAGTGGCTGAATATGGCTTAGTGAATAATACCATAGATGTGATTACCTTTGCTAGTTCTAAAACAGTACAATTTTTCTCACAATTAACATCACATATATTTACTTATAACCCGGAAAATGTAGCTAGAGTTTGTATTGCTTCCATTGGTCCCCAAACTTCAAAAACCTGTCATTCTGTCTTTGGTCGGGTAGATATTGAGGCGGAAGAATATACTTTGGAAGGGTTAACTAATGCAATCATTAAATGGGCAAATCATCAGGATAAGGATATTTAGAGTTTTTAACGAACCACAGAGGCACAGAGTACACAGAGAATAGGAAAAAGAGATGTTTATATGTTATGGAACAATTTAAGTATTCAGCTATAGCACTTGTTGATACCCAGATCCCCGACTTCTCATATCAATTTATCATTTATGGACATCATAAATAAAAGAAGTCGGGGATCTTATCTTCTCACCTGAATTTTTACAACAAATGACTAAAAATTTAATTGGTTTAACTGGTGGTATTGGGACAGGTAAAAGCACGGTCGCTAATTATTTAGCTACAGTTTACAATTTACCGATTTTAGATGCAGATATTTATGCTAGAGATGCGGTATCTGTTGGTTCTCCAATTTTGTTACAAATTGCCGCCAAATATGGGCAAGATATGATATTAAATGATGGTAATTTAAATCGATCAAAATTAGGAGAAATCATTTTTAATTCTCGAGAAGAAAGACATTGGGTAGAAAGTCTAATTCATCCCTATGTTAGAAAGTGTTTTGATCAAGCTATTAAAGAATCATCTGCAAATACTTTAATTTTAGTAGTTCCCTTATTATTTGAAGCGAATTTACAAAGTTTAGTTAATCAAATTTGGGTTGTATTTTGTTCACCACAACAACAACAACAACGATTAATAGCAAGAAATAATTTAACACCAGAACAAGCAATAGCCAGAATTAATAGTCAATTACCAATAGGGGAAAAAATTGCCCGTGCTGATGTAGTTTTAGATAACTCCTCAACCTTAGAATCACTTTTAAAACAGATAGATATAGTGATCAGTAAGAATAAGATCCCCGACTTCAGAAGTCGGGGATCTGAAATTTAGTTGTGGGGTGCGTCAGATATCAAAAATCTGTTTATTTGCAAGAGTTATGCAATCTGACGATTATTCTGCAATTTCCCCCCCAACGACGACATCCCGAATTCTGAGACTGGGGCCACCGCAACCAACAGGTAAACCGTTTTGTCCACCTTTACCACAACCACCTGATTCATCCCAGTAAAAATCATCACCAATAGCTTCTATATCTGCTAGGGTTTGGAAAACGTTACCAGAAAGAGTAACATCTTTGACTGGTTCGGCAAGCTTACCATTTCTGATCATCCAAGCTTCTCCCGCACTAAAGGTGAACATTTCACCATTAGTCATTCCACCTAACCAGTTTTGGGCATAAACTCCTTCTTTAATACCAGTAAATAAGTCAGCGACAGCAGTTTTACCCCGTTCGATCCAAGTATTGGTCATTCTCACGATGGGAGAATAGTGATAATTAAGACAACGGGCGTTACCTGTGGGTGTTTCCTCTAATTTACCGGCGGTTTCGCGGGAATGGAGTCTACCAACTAATACACCATCTTTAATTAATTGGGTACTGGTGGCAGGTGTGCCTTCATCGTCGTAAAAATAACTACCCCGATGCCCTGGAGGTGCTGCACCATCAAAAATTTGTAGTTCTTCTAGTCCAAAACGTCGGCCTAGGGTCATGACTTCTAGAAGATCGGGGTTTTCGTAGGCCATATCAGCTTCGGAAAGGTGTCCAAAGGCTTCATGAACAAATAAACCACTGAGAATGGGATCAATGACTACAGTGTAAGTGTTACCCTTGACAGATGGTAAAGATAATGACACTACTGCTCTTTCCGCCGCGCCTTTTACCTGTGTATCTAAATTTGTGAGATCCTCGTAGGCTTTACGTGAACCTGTAGTTTCTCTACCGGTTTGTACTGTGTCTCCATTCCTTGCTGTGGCGGCAAAGCGCATTTCCATATCTACCCAGGATTGATCTATAAAAGTTCCTTCTGAGGTAGCAATAATTACCCTTTGGCTGCTGTCACTATAGCGAACAGATGTGGTAGTAATACGGTGATCAACTGTTTTAAGTAATTCTGTATAGCGATCGCATAATTCTTTTTTCTGTTTGAGTCCAACCTGACGGGGATCAGTACCCAACAAAGGTAATTTACATACCGTTTGAATGGGATCAATGGGTGCGAGAATGGTTTCTTCATCACCAATGATCCGCGCTGCGGCGATCGCTTCTTCTATGCGTTCTTCAATTGTTAATAATTTATTAAAACTACTTAAACCCCATCCACCTTTATAACAGGTGCGAACATGGCCACCAATGGAAATTCCCTCTGTGAGGGTTTCCACTTTATCCCCACGCAATACTATATCTGTTCCCTCGGATTCTTCCAAGCGAATCATCAAATAATCTACACGGGAAGCATAACGGGCAATTAAATCTGAGAGGAGATTTTGCACATCATTAAGTTTAGTTGTCATTTCATCCATCACTATAATCAACTACATTTATTCCCCATTTATGTAAAGACGTTCCATGGGTAGGGATTCTCGTCTCTACAAAGGTATGGAATCTTATTCAAAAACATATTTTTCAGCTACTTTCCAATATCGGGAAAACCTCTTTAAATCAATATGTCCGTCATAATCAAAAAATGGTTCTACGGCAAAAACTTCTAAATTTACAGACTTTTCAATTTGATTACAAATATCATTAAATTTAGGACTGGGACTATCTGTAGTCACAACTAAATTAGCATCATATTTCTTAGCAAAAGCTAAAACTTCTGTGGCTACATTACCCCGGCGAATTTCCACAGGTAATTCTAGTAAACATTCATAAATAAAAGTTAGGCGTTTGAGTCCAATTTGCCATTGTGCAATTAAATCATCATCCCATACCCAAATGGCCGGGGCTTGGGGATATTCTTTAAGTGCAGGGTTGTGGGGACTTAAACAGTCTCCATTGATCCAAACAACTGGGTGATTCATAATTTTTGCTTATCTTTATGAACAGAAAAATAAATATATAGTCATTCCCAATTATAACGGTAATAGTTGACCATTTTAGCAATAACTTAAATCTGATAAATGCTGATTTGACAAGGGTTATAACTTCTGTCGCTAGAAGTAAGGAATTTGGTGATCAATAAATTTTTAATAATTTTGACAAAATCGTAGTTATAGATACATACAATTCTAGCAACCGTGGATAACATGATAAAAACAATCACTTAGCAAAGAACATCTAGAATCATAACCATTGTTCTTATTTAGTCGCCCATCTTAAATAAACAGCAGTCTACAGGAGTTTGTCTTCCTAAATAATTTACCTGACAAGAATAATCTTTACTGCCTTCACCATAAGGACAGTCACCACTTTATCATAATCAAGTATGACATGATCAAAATCTGTCATACCAATTTAGGATTTTAGATTGGGAATAAAAAACATTGTAACGTCAGTATTCAGCTATAGCAATTGTTTCCAGATCCCCGACTTCTAAGATAGATTTATCCTTTCCGAATACAATCAATCAAAGAAGTCGGTGATCTTATCACCTCACCTGAATCCTTACATTGTAACGCATATTTTGCACCTTGATCTGACTGCGAAAATAAAAGTCTATAATCCTGATTATTTCGTAGCCTGAATAGTTTCTATTACCCATAATTAAGAAACTGCAAAATATCAAGTTATAGCAATTTCCCACCCTACTAAATATCCGCAGTTAGTGCCTTTTTGATATTTCAGCTAAACAATTCAGGAGTTTATTATGCTTCGACAAATGTGCTGGTTATCTAAGTCTGGCGGCGATGATGAAAAAATTTTGCACTTGCAAATATCACCTGGACAACCTTGGCGACCTTACACAGCTTTTCCCCAATTTTCAGTTCCAGATTATCGCATTCCTCGCGGTTCTAAAGGTTGGGCAACCTATCAGAAACTCTTAAAAGCTGGTTGGACTTTAGTTCCTAGTGCCAGAGGTAGCGAATTTGCCGCAACTACCTATGCAGATTCAACTGTGCAACGTTAGTCCTTAACGAAGGCAGGAAGCCGTTTTTGGAATGGGTATTTATACCCCATTCCAATTGTAGAGACGTTCCGCAGGAACGTCTTTACGCCTAAATTCATACTTGGTTTCAGCAACGCCAAAAATTCTGCCCCTATTTGAGCAAGTAAACACCAAAGACCTTAGAATGTATAAGGTGCGTTCACTGCTGTCACAAACATTTACATTTATGCCTCCTCGTTGGCCTCGCAAACCAGATCGCAAAGATCCAGATTTTCGTAAACTAGATGATCGCATGAATTTTGCTGTTCATGTGGGTGTTTCTGCAACTATCAATTCTGGGTTGTGGTTTTTCCACATTTTGAAAAATACTACCTGGGAATGGCTGCCTGGGTTAACATTGGGTTGGGTAGGAGTATTATTGCTGCATCTAATTTATATTAGTGCGATCGCTAATTATGACCCCACACCACCAAAATCTACCTAAAGTCAGAAAATTAAACTAGGATTTTCTCACCTCCGGTAGTAGATTCACCCTAGCTAATTTAGTCATAATGTCAGGGAAAGGGATAAGGGGAATAGGGCATCAGCAGTAATTTTGCTATTATGAGGATAATTGCTTTTTTCATGAGGTTATCTTGATGGCTAAAATTAACACATCAGAACTACTAGAAAACCTAGCCGCAAAAATTGGCGAAAATATCTACATAGATATTTCTAAATGGCATCTTTATCTAGCTGATGCTAAATTGCATCATGTTGTCGCTGAAAAATTGTATCCCTTAATTACCGATAATGATGTCAATGAAAAAAAAGTAATTGCCATTTTAGAATCTATATTAGTTAAAATTGGTGGTGGTAGAAGGGAACTTTCCTTAGTTGATTTATTACCCGTGCAATGCCAAGTTAACTTAGTAGATATCTTAGAAAAATATCAACGGGAAATTTAACCTTGATGCTTTTCCTATTGGTAATTTTACACATTTCTATCATGGAGGATTATCAATATGTTTTTACAAATCAAAGATAGCCGCGATTTAGTCAAAATAGTTGATATTCAAGAACTATTTGATCCCAATAGTAAGATTGTCCACGCCCAAGATCAAGAAGGACAAGAAGAACAGGAAACAGACATTTATACAAAAGACGAATTAGTATTTCCTTCTGGGGAAAAACTCCCACGCTGTTGGTTAGATGCTAAATACAGAGAAGCTATAGCAGCTTAATATTAATTAGAACATAATTCAGTGGGGGTTTAGTAATCCTAAACCCTTACATTAATTTAATTCACAGTAGCTTTTTCTGCTAATTTGACACCTTCACCACCTTTAGAAAAGGCTTTAGTAATCCAAGATGTCAAAATATGAGAAAGGACACCCATTGGACCAGCAAATAAACACAACGCTAGAGAATGAATTGTCCAAATTCCCGTTTTTTGTCCTTCCCAATAAACCCATCTACCTACAAATAAATCCATTACCAAAAAATGAATCCAACCTGTAGCAGCAGCCGTTTCATTGCCAAAAAATCTGGCTATATCTGCTAATTGAGGATTTGATAATGCTGCGGCATTTTCTGGAGTAATGCTAGTGACAAATAAATACAAATAGGCCCCAGCCAAAACTACAAAAGGTACATAAGATTCCATTACCTTGCGGGTAACATTCCAATTAGGTAACAAAATCATTAACAACCAAAAGGGTAAAACAAAAACGTTGGCAACGTTAAATAAATCGCTGATATTCATAATTACAAAGCTACTAATTGAGATTCTATTTCTGAAGATTGTAAATCACGACCGATAAAAACTAAACTGGTTTGTTTTGCTTCTTCGGGTTTCCAAGGACGATCATAAAATTTATCAAATCTATTTCCTACACCTTGCATAACTAACCGCATGGGTTTATTAGCAACTGCCACAAAACCTTTAATTCTGTAAATTTCTTGTTCTTGTGCCAGCTTTTCTAATGTTGCTTGTAACTTTTCCGGGTCAAATGTCCGGTCTAAAATCACATGAGTTGAGTTAATTTCATCATCATGATCATGGTCTTCTTCTGTGTCATGATGACTAGGACGATCATCTAAATTATCTTCAACTGCGGCAGCAAATCCTAATAAGATAGATGGGTCTAATTTACCATAATCGCTTTCGACAATTTTCACAACTCTAGGTAATTCTTTCTTGACTAATTCTAAGACTTCTGCTTGAGTTTCATTATCAACTAAATCAGTTTTATTCAAAATCACTAAATCAGCACAAGCAAGTTGATCTTCAAACAATTCTTGTAATGGTGTTTCATGTTCTAGACTATCATCTTCTTGGCGTTGGGCGGCGATCGCATCTAAATCACTGGCAAATGTTCCCGCAGCAACCGCAGCACAATCTACTACTGTAATCACTGCATCTACTGTAGCAGCATTGCGGATTTCTTGCCAACGAAAGGCTTTAACTAAGGGTTTTGGTAATGCTAAACCAGAGGTTTCAATGATAATATAATCAATACTATCGCGGCGTTTAATTAATTCCCGCATTGTCGGGTAAAATTCCTCTTGCACGGTGCAGCATAAACAGCCGTTTATCAGTTCAAATATGTTAGTTTCCTGATTTGCTGCTGTTTCATCTTCGGGGCAAATTTGACAAGATTTTAATAATTCTCCATCTATCCCCAGTTCACCAAATTCGTTGACTAATACTGCTATGCGTCGTCCTTGGTTATTTTGGAGAAGGTGACGGATAATGCTGGTTTTACCGCTTCCTAAGAAGCCTGTGATGACGGTAACGGGGATTTTTGTGGCCATGTTTTGTGTGTAGTTTTGAAATCAATTTTACCATATATTGTCACCCTAGATACCCAAATTATTCAAGAAGTAAAGGATCTAGTGAGAGATAAAGTGTACCCAGTTTAAAGATAATTTAATACTGTTATATAAACGTTTATCTGCGGTGTAAAATTCTGCATTTAATAGCTTTGATAATGCTAGGTAATGAGCATCATAAGCAGCAGATAGTTTCAGAGTTTTTGCTAGAGTTAGTGCCATTTCGTGAAGTTGGGAAAATTGAGAACTTTCATAAAGAACTATTCCCAAATTTAACGCATCTTGCAAAGCTTTTTCTGTCTCTTCAATGGTTAATAAATTTGCTTGATTCATGCGATGTAAAGCATTGATTATTTCATAATAAAATAATGTAGGAGCAATAATATTAGCAGAGTTTTGTTGCCAATTTTCCCATAATTTGATAAATGGTGAATCCATAGATTTACTATTAATTAAGTTAATGGTAAAACTGGCATCTACACAAATTATATAATTATTCATGGACTTTCAATGAATTGATTAATTCTTCACATCTTTCTTCTCTCATTTCTGAGATAATATTAGTAATTGTATCTTGTAAAGATTGATTGTTGAGTCTTTGGTTAAGTATTTCTCCTCTGTGAATGATGCTTTTTTTGATAATACTCCAATCAGGTTTAATTTGTAATTCTGTTTCTAATAATTGTTTCTCTTCTGGGGATAAACAATGAATGATTTCGACTAATTTTTTGACTAATTCCCTGTTCATGGTTGTGGTTATTGGTAAGGAATAATTGTTGATATTTATTTGATTATAACGTAATTTGCTGTATTTAACCCAATACTTATCAGTTAAGCTCAAAAAAATCAAATTATGTAGGTTGGGTTGAGGAACGAAACCCAACCTACTGGTTTTACTACTGGTTTTACCACTTCCTAAGAAGCCTGTGATGACGGTAACGGGGATTTTTGTAGCCATGTTTTGTGTGTAGTTTTATTAATTGATTTTACACTATTTCGGTTGTGATGGAAGAATATGGAGTAAATGAACCACGAAGGAACGAAGTACACGAAGGAAGAAAGGAAGAAGGAAGGAAGTTTTAAGAATATCCAATTTCCATCATATTGAAAAATTCCTGGACTACTTCATCAGGATTGATATAACATCTTTCAGAATCAAATCTTTCTACCACTTTGATACCGTTTTTCTTAAAAATGCGTTCTCTTTCTTGTTCTTCAACTCTGCGTTCTGCGGTGTGAAATAGTCTATCAACTTCTAAAATTCCCCATTTACCGTTATAACAAATTAGGAAATCAGTTCAGTATTGCTAAATGCTCTGGATTTGCCATAATCTAGTTTTTATACCTAAAATTGCCAATATTCGGATTTTAACCTAATTTCATTAAGTTTAATCAAAATAGCGATCGCTTTGTTTTCACAAAAATGCGATCGCTATTAGTATTCATCAAGTTTTTGAGAGTGAAAGTTTAACCAAAATCTTAACTTAGATCAAAAGATTTTTACTTAACATTTGCCATTCTCAGAGACTTAACAGCATTTCTTTCACTTAACAAAAACACAAGATATTGATTAAGACTAACTCCTTCTTTCATAGTTCCATATTCAGATTGTATTTAATGATAAAAATATTGTTCTGGAATATTATTAACCTCTCCTCCAAAGAGGAAGAGGTTAAAGAAAAGAATTAATATGGCCAAGTCCAATCGCGGATTTCTGGCATATCTTCGCCGTGTTTTTGGATATAATGTTTATGTTCAATCAGCTTATCTTGTAATTTTTGTTTCACATAAGCTGCTTTAGAACCTAATTTTGGTACACGGTCAATGACATCCATCACTAAATGGAATCTATCTAAATCATTCATCACCACCATATCAAAAGGTGTGGTTGTTGTTCCTTCTTCTTTATAACCACGCACATGAATATTTTGATGATTTGTATGGCGATAGGTAAGACGATGAATTAACCAAGGATAGCCATGAAATGCGAAAATAATTGGTTTATCAGTGGTGAAAATAGTATCAAAATCTTTACTACTTAAACCGTGAGGATGTTCGCTTTTTGGTTGTAGTGTCATCAAGTCTACAACATTGATAACTCGCACTTTTAAATCTGGGAAATTTTGCCGTAAAATGTCTACAGCAGCTAATGTTTCCAAGGTAGGAATATCACCAGCACAAGCCATAACTACATCTGGTTCACCATCTTGATCACTACTTGCCCATTCCCAAATTCCTAAACCTTTAGTACAGTGTTTAATGGCTGCATCCATGTCTAAATATTGTAATGCTGGCTGTTTACCAGCTACAATCACATTCACATAGTTACGACTTTTTAAACAGTGGTCGGTTACTGATAGCAAAGTGTTAGCATCAGGAGGAAGATAAACCCGAATGATTTCTGATTTTTTGTTAACTACATGATCAAGAAAACCGGGATCTTGATGAGAAAACCCATTATGATCTTGTCGCCAAACGTGAGAAGTGAGCAGATAATTTAATGATGCAATTGGTCGTCTCCAAGAAATATGTCGGGTTGTTTTTAACCATTTGGCGTGTTGGTTAAACATGGAATCAATGATATGAATAAATGCTTCATAACAAGAGAAAAAACCATGACGACCTGTTAATAAATATCCTTCTAACCATCCTTGACAGTTGGTTTCACTGAGAATTTCCATTACCCGACCATTTGGTGATAAATGGTCATCTTCAGGGAGAGTTTGAGCATCCCAAGCGCGGTTTGTAACTTCTAATACTGGATCAAGTCGGTTTGATGCAGTTTCATCAGGTCCGAAAACTCGGAAGTTCTTACTTTCCAGGTTTTCTTTCATCACATCCCGGAGGAATTTTCCAGTAACTTTGGTTGCTTCGGCGTTGACTGTTCCTGGTTTCGGTACTTCTACTGCATAGTTGCAGAAATCGGGCATTTTTAGATCCCGTAGTAATATACCGCCATTGGCGTGGGGGTTGTCTCCCATGCGTCGTTGGCCTTGGGGTGCGAGTTCTGCAAGTTCAGGGAGAAGTGTACCGTTTGCGTCAAATAGTTCTTCTGGTTTGTAGCTTTTTAACCAATCTTCTAATAGTTGCAGATGTGCCGGTTTACCAGCTATATCACTAAAGGGAACTTGGTGCGATCGCCAATAATCCTCTGTTTTCTTTCCGTCCACTTCTTTGGGTCCAGTCCAACCTTTAGGAGTGCGTAAAATAATCATTGGCCATTGCGGTCGTTCTTTGAAACCATGTACCCGTGCTTCTCGTTGGATACCTTGAATTTCAGGAATAATAGTATCTAATGTTGCTGCCATTTTTTGGTGAACTTCCCCCGGATCAGAACCTTCAACAAAGTAAGGTTTATATCCATAGCCAATAAATAGGCTTTCTAGTTCCTCATGGGGTATCCGTGCTAATACTGTGGGATTGGCGATTTTATACCCATTCAAATGCAAGATTGGTAAAACTGCACCATCAGTTACAGGGTTGATAAATTTGTTAGAATGCCAACTCGTTGCTAAAGGTCCTGTTTCCGCTTCTCCGTCACCGACAACAGCCGCCACTAACAAGTCTGGGTTATCAAATACAGCACCAAAGGCATGAACTAAAGCATAACCGAGTTCTCCCCCTTCATGGATAGAACCGGGGGTTTCTGGGGCGACGTGACTGGGAATACCACCAGGGAAGGAAAATTGCTTAAATAGTTTTTGCATTCCTTCGGCATCTTGGGAGATGTTGGGGTAATACTCGCTATATGTTCCTTCTAAGTATGTATTAGCCACAAGTCCGGGTCCACCATGTCCGGGTCCAGCAATATAGATGGTGCTGAGGTCATATTTTTTAATAACGCGGTTGAGGTGGGCGTAAATTAAGTTAAGTCCGGGTGTTGTTCCCCAATGTCCTAATAAACGGGGTTTAACGTGTTCTTGTTTGAGGGGTTCTTTGAGTAAAGGGTTGTCGAGGAGATATATTTGACCAACGGAGAGATAATTTGCCGCCCGCCAATAGGCGTTGATTTTCTGTAGTTCACTATCCGATAATGGTTTGGCTGGGGTTGTCGTCGCTAAGGTCATTTTCAACTCCAAAAAGGTATTTGCACCAATCAACTGTATTGTAGCAATACCAATAGAAAATGAGATATTTAAGATTAGGTAAAAAAGCTAAACAGGTTTTTATATTTCTCATATTTTAGTCATGGCAAATCTTGTTAATTTTTGTCAAATATTTTGTGAGGATGTGGATCGATCACTGTTTTGGATGTAAAGGAATTGAGGTGGTGGTTGTCAACTAACCTCATGATTAATACCTATAAATAAAAATTATATGTATATAGGATTATAATACAAACTTATTGTTTCTACGGTTTCACAACCCTAATCATGTCTTGATATATTCACAGAAGTATTTATATAAACATAGTAAAAAAAGCAACACTTAAATTTAATAATTTCTTTTATAAAAAATCAGGCTAGTCATGCTAATGTTTTAATCTCTTTATATTCCTTAGCTGCTTCAGCTTATGCATCTGCATTCTTTACACCCACAACATCTGGAAGAATTAGTTAATAGTAGTGGTATAAATTTAGACTTAATAAATTTAAACTTTAAATCTCTTCAAGGCAGCAATATCTATGAATATCTCCTCATTTCTGACCAACTTCCCCGCACCAATACAGGGATGATTAAAAGCGCGTGGTTACAGCGTTATAACCATCTTACAGCAGGTGGTTGGTGGTGTTCTGGACTCGACCCCCTCAACAACTGGCAGAAAATGGAATGGGGATGTTTTAAACCCAACCAACCGCGCCAAAATCAAAAAGGGAAAACAATTAAATATGAACATCCTCCTAGCACACCCACACGCATATTTTGTTTACGCATATCATTAGAAATATGGCAACAAATCGGGCAACGCTACAACTTAAAATTACCAGAAAATATCACTATTAATCATGATGGTGAGGCCGAAGGTTTTTGGTCATGGGTAATTAAAAATAAAATATCCATTATTATTTGTGAAGGTGTGAAAAAAGCCGCCACACTTTTAAGTCAAGGATATGTTGCCATTGCTATTCCTGGTATTACTAGCGGTTATCGAGTCATTAAAGATGAATTTGGACAAGTTACCCGACGGCAATTAATTCCAGATTTAGCAACATTCACAACTATAAAACGCAACTTTTATATTTGCTTTGATTTTGAAACCCAAACAAAAAAAATTGCCGCAGTCAATAATGCTATTTCTCAACTTGGTTGTTTATTTCAACAACAAAACTGTCATGTAAAAGTTATAGAACTACCAGGTAAAGAAAAAGGAGTAGATGAATTTATTATCGCTAAGGGTATCACATCCTTTGATAAAATTTATCGTCAAAGTCTAGATTTAGATATTTATATTGCCCAAACAAAACCCCATACAGAATTAACTATTACCCCTGCAATGACTGTTAACTCTCCTTATTTGGGAAAAATTCCCTTTCCTACTTCTGGTTTAGTGGGAGTCAAATCAGCTAAAGGTACAGGTAAAACCACAGCTTTACAAGAGATTGTACAAACAGCAAAAAGCCGGAATCAATCAGTTTTATTAATTACCCATAGAATTATTTTAGGACGTTTTCTCTGTGAAAAAATCGGTATTCAATGGGGAATTGACCATACAGCATGGAGTATAGAAAGTGATGAATTAACTTACCCATTCGTAATTACACCATCTTTAGGATTATGTGTAGATTCAATTTGGAAATTAAACCCCCAAGAATGGCAGGGAGCAATATTAATTTTAGATGAAGTTGAACAATCTCTATGGCATTTACTCAACAGTAACACCTGTAAACAAAAACGAGTAAAAATCCTTCGCATCTTTCAAGAACTAATTTCTACAGTTCTCACAACAGGTGGTTTAATAATTGCCCAAGATGCCGATTTATCAGATGTATCTCTAGAATATTTACAATCTTTAGCAGGAATTAAATTAACACCTTGGGTACTTATTAATAAATGGAAACCGGAAAAAGGTTGGGATATAACTTTTTATGATTCACCTAATCCCACACCCCTGATTCATCAATTAGAATTAGATTTAATGGCTGGACGTAAATGCTATGTCACTACAGATAGTCGTTCTGGTCGTTATAGTTGTGAAACTATTGAACGTTACTTACGAGAACGTTTACAAAAACTCAGAAGAGAATTTCCTGAAACCTTGGTAGTTAGCAGCCATACTACTAATACACCAGGTCATGCAGCAGTTGATTTAATAGCAGCTATTAATCAAAAAATCACTAATTATGATACTGTTTTTGTTACCCCTAGTTTGGGAACAGGAATTAGTATTGATGTGCAACACTTTGACCGCGTTTATGGGATTTTTCAAGGTGTAATTCCTGACTCAGAAGCTCGTCAAGCTTTAGCAAGAGTACGGGATAATGTTCCCCGTGTGGTATGGTGTGCTAAACGCGGTATTGGCTTAATTGGCAGTGGTAGTACAAATTATCGTTTACTATCTCATTGGTATCAAGAAAATCAAAAAGAAAACTTAGCTTTATTAAGTCCATTACATAAAATAGATGTAGATTTACCTCTAGTTTATGATCCCATTCATTTACGAACTTGGGCAAAATTATCTGCTAGAGTTAATGCTTCTATTGGTCTGTATCGTCAATCAATGCAAGATGGTTTAATAGCTGATGGTCATCAAATGCAAATGCGAAGTAATGAAGTGCAAAATAATATTCTCCGTGATTTGCGTTTAGCCTTTTTTGCCACTGAACCCAGTGATTTAGAAAACCGCAAACGGCTAATTTTACAAATTGTGCAAGTCCAGAAAGATTGGGCGCAAAGTCGGCAAAAATCTAAGGAAATTAAACGCAAAATTAAAGAAATTAAACAGCAAAATCAATTAGCAGCAGCGAATTCTGTGGCTAATGCTAGAGATATTGATTATTATGAATATGAACAGCTATTAACTAAACATTCTCTGAGTAATACTGAACGACATCAAGTTAATAAATATACTCTCAAACAAAGATATGGAATTGTGATCACTCCTGAACTTAAATTACTGGATGAAAAAGGTTATTATGGACAATTATTAATTCACTATTATCTGACTCACGAAAGTGAATATTTTCATGCTAAAGATCAACAAGAATGGAGTCAACAGTTACTTTGGGGTGAGGGTAAAGTGTTTCTGCCAGATTTAAAAACCTATACTCTGAAAGTAGAAGCTATGCGGGCTTTGGGAATGTTACAATTTCTGGAAACCGAAAGAGTATTTCAGGAACATGACTCAGATTTGATTTGGCTAAAAAATGTGGCTTTACAAAGTAGTAAACACATTAAACGCGCTTTGGGTATTGATTTACTTAGGGGTAAAGAATCTGTTTCAGGTATTAAAATATTAAACCGACTTTTGGGTTTATTGGGTTTGAAGTTACAACAAGTTAATAATGGTTATCAAATTGATTGGCAAACTTTAAATGATGACAGACAAAAAATATTTACTGTTTGGCAACAGCGAGACGATTCAATGTTAAATTATTTACAGAGTATGCAGCACGGAAGTTCGTCCGTACAGGAGTTCGGAAAAGTAGGTAACAGTCAACAGTTAACAGCTAACTAATGAATATAAGTATCAATTTTGATGTTGTTAATGCTTTACACCAGCAGGGTTTAGATCATTATCATAGCGGTAATTATCAACAAGCGATCGCTAATTTTGATGGAGCTTTAGAATTGTATAGTGATTTTGCCATGGTTTATATTAATCGTGGCAATATATTTCATATTTTAGGCAATTATGAAAAGGCTATAGATGATTATAATCAATGTATAACAATTAATCCTAATTTAGCAGAAGCTTATCATAATCGTGGTAATAGTTATTATGCTTTGCAAGATTATCAAGCTGCTATTAATAATTACAATCGTTCTTTAGAAATTAATCCTAAATTTGCTGCTGCTTACTACAACCGAGGTTTAATTTATGGACACCTCCAAGATTATTATCAAGCAATTGCTGATTTTAATCAAGCATTAAAAATTGTTCCTGATGATATTCAAGCATACTGTCAACGCGGTTTAACTTATAGCAATTTGGGAGATTATGAAAATGCCATTAGTGACTATAACCAAGCATTACAAATTAATCCCGCATTAGCTTTAGTATATGGTTTTCGAGCTAATGCACATCACCAAATGGGAAATTATGATCATGCTATTAAAGACTATGATCAAGCTTTACAAATAAATCCTGATTTAGCAACAGCTTACTATGGACGGGGAACGGTGCGAGAAGCAGTTCAAGACTTGAATGGTGCAGTTGCAGATTATACCCAATGTCTAGCTATCACTCCAGATTTTGCCCCAGCATATTGTAAACGAGGTGATGCTTATAAATTGTTAGGGAATATACACATAGCTATTCAGGACTACAACCAAGCTTTAGAGATAGATCATGATTTATTAGCAGCCTATTATCACCGTGGTAATTGTCATTATTTAGCAAAGAATTTTACTGGAGCAATTAGTGATTTTACTGAAGCTTTGCGATTAGATTCCCAGTCTGCTGTATTTTATAGCGATCGCGCCAATGCTCGTTATGCCCTCAATGACTATCAAAAAGCGGTATCAGACTACACAAAAGCAATCAGAATTAACCCTAGCATGGCTGAGGACTGGTTTAATCGCGGTCGTAGTCGTTTCCTTTTGGGAGAATTAAATTCAGCATTAACAGATTTAAACCAAGCCATAGAATTACAACCTCGTTATCCTTCAGCCTATTTAGTGAGGGCAGACATACATAAAAATATGGGTAATCAAATAGAAACAATAAGCGATTTACGCAAAGCGGCGGATCTTTATTTGCAGTCAGGAAATACCCGATATTACCAGGAAATTACTAATCTAATTTCTAAAATTTCTGAGTTATAATTAATGCTACTAACTGTGTAAATATATAGCTGTAGATAAGTGCTTATCCGTTGGATAAGAACAGATAGCTATTATCAGATTATTCGAGGGGTTAAATTTAACAAATTTTTTAAAAACTCAGTGAAAGTTTTAATAGCTGGAATTTCCGCTGTCTCAGGACTAATCCAATCATCTGACTATAGATGGAGTTTAATAATTGATATTGACATGAATTTATACGGGATTAAATAAATTTGCTATTCTACCATCAATGAGGTAAAGGGTATGACTCTTGTTAAAGTAAATCAAAGACACTACCCTAAAGGGGATATTTCCCGTCGAGTCATGGCCTTAGCTATTGACTTCCTTGGTGCATGGTTACTGAGTTCTATCGTCAGAACTAATCAAATGGGTATTCAATTTGCCCAAATATTTGTTTTTATTTTTGCTTGGATCATTTTCCGTGTTGTCATAGTTTACAACAATCAAGGACAAAGTTTAGGACGTTGGGCATTTGATTTAAAGATCCTAGAAGTAGCAAATGGGGAAATAGTCAACAGAATCCCCCAATTTCAGACATTATTGCTCAGAGAAGGTATCATTTGCTTTTCTAGCTTATTATTATCCATTTTCTTGGGGAATATCATCCTCAATCCTGCCGCCGTCGTGCTGTTACTGCCCCTAGTCATTGACGGCGGTGCAGCTTTATCCGATACTCAGATGCGTCAGGCTTTCCATGACCGCTTTTTTAACACGGTCATCGTTTCTTCCCGGCGTGGTTATTCATTAGATATAAAAATTAAACGGCTGGTTGAAAAATTGCCGCGAAATATGAGATAATAACCATTTGTGTTAATTCTCCCGGCTTTACAGTTTGTAAGATTATGGCAAAGAGCAAAGGTGCGCGCATAATAGTGACACTAGAATGCACCGAGTGTCGGACAAATCCAGATAAACGTTCCCCTGGCGTATCCCGCTATACCAGCACTAAAAACCGTAGGAACACAACCAACCGCTTAGAACTGAAAAAGTTCTGTACTCACTGCAATAAACACACAGTTCACAAGGAAATTAAGTAAGAATGAGTTATTATCGCCGTCGTCTTTCTCCTATTAAGCCCGGAGATCCCATTGATTATAAAGATGTAGATTTGTTGCGTAAGTTTGTTACAGAACGTGGTAAAATTCTACCTCGGAGAATTACAGGCTTAACTTGTCAGCAACAACGCGCCCTAACTCTGGCCATTAAACGCGCCCGCATCGTAGCATTGTTGCCCTTCATTAACGCAGAAGGCTAAAAAGATTTTGGATTTTGGATTTTGGATTTCAGATAAAGATCCAAAAAGTAACGTTAGTACAATTAACCGCTTACTTTCAGTCCAAAATCTAAAATTTGATTAATCCTAAAGGAATGTATAATTACATTCCAGACTTCAAATCTTGAGATTTGGATGATGAGCAATAGGGAAAAGGGAACAGAGCAGGGGTAATAAACCTAACCATTACCAATTACCAACCTAAACTAGATAACTAGCAACTTGGGTGACTACTCATTTAATCTAAAATCTAAAATCTAAAAATTACTAAAAAGCGCGACAGTTGTGGATAAGGGGACGTTAGTTGAATTTAGGATTCAAGGCGATTGCCGTCTGGGAGTGGTAGATCGTCCAGACGGTAAAACTCGTTGGTTTGTGGTAGATGAACGTGGTCAATCCCATAGCCTCGCGCCTCGCCAAATGACCTACACAGTTAACGGAGAGACCTATAAACCAGGAGACATTCCTGGATTTTTAGCGGAAGTAAAACCTTATCTAGATCCATCTAGTTTGGAAGTAGCGTGGGAATTATTAATTGAAGATGGGGAAACTGTTACCCCCAGCCAAATGGCAAATTTACTATTTTCGGCATCAACACCACCCCAGTGTTATGCCGCCCATTGTTTATTATCAGAAGATAAACTTTATTTCAAACAAAAAGGCGACGCTTACGAACCGCGCAGCGCGACACAAGTAGCAGAACGCAAACACCAAATAGAAGTAGAAGCACAAAAAGCGAAGGGACAGCAGGAGTTTTTAGCCCGTGTAGAACAGGCACTTAGAGGTGAAACAGTAGAATGGCAACGACAGGATCGCCAGAGGTTAGAGGCTATCGAAAAATATGCCACACTCCTGGCGGATATTGTCAAGATGGGGATAAATTACGACTCTTTAGCTCGTGCTTGTCCACCGCCAGCCCCAGTATTAGAAACTATGACTATGCTGGGACGTTCTGCAACTCCCCAGGCTGCCTTTCAACTCTTGATAGATTTGGGTTGGTGGAGTCCCCATGAAAATCTGTTCCTGCGCCGTTCATCAATTTCCGTTCAATTTCCGCAAAAGGTATTAGAAGTGGCGCAAGAACGTTTGGATTTCCCTCCCACAGATTTAGATACAAACCGTCTCGATCTGACTCATCTCAAGGTCTATACCATTGATGATGAAAGCACCACAGAAATAGACGATGGTTTGAGTTGGGAGATATTACCAGATGGCAAAGAACGGTTATGGGTACATATAGCCGATCCCACTAGATTATTAATACCAGATGATGAATTGGATTTAGAAGCCAGAAAGCGGGGTAGTACGGTTTATTTACCGACGGGGATGATTCCCATGTTTCCAGAGGTTTTGGCCACAGGTCCAATGAGTTTAGTACAGGGGAAAGTCTGTTGCGCCCTGAGTTTTGGCGTGATTTTAGATGAAGTTGGGTCTGTAGCAGATTATTGTATACACGCTGGTTTGATTAAGCCTACCTATCGCCTCACCTATGAAGATGTTGATGAGATGTTACAGTTAGGTGTTCAGGCAGAACCAGAAATTGAAGCGATCGCTAATTGGGCAAAAAAACGCAAAGATTGGCGTTATGCCCAAGGTGCTATCAGTATTAATATGCCCGAAGCGATGATCAAAGTCAAAGACGATGACATCAACATTGATATTTTAGATGATTCCCCATCCCGGCAATTAGTCGCAGAAATGATGATTCTCGCCGGTGAAGTAGCCGCCCGTTACGGTCAAACCCATAACATCCCCCTCCCATTTCGCGGCCAACCCCAACCAGAATTACCCCCAGACGAAGAATTACTCCAACTACCCGCCGGTTTTGTCCGTTCCTGTGCCATGCGCCGTTGTATGCCTAAGAGCGAAATGAGCATTACACCGGTGCGCCATGCTGGTTTAGGGTTAGATACTTATACCCAAGCTACCTCCCCCATTCGTCGTTATAGTGACCTACTCACTCACTTCCAATTAAAAGCCCATTTACGGGGTGAAGGTTTACCTTTCTCGGCGGAACAACTCAGAGAAGTGATGATGACAGTCCTCAGCACCACCCAAGAAGTAACGATGGTGGAACGACAAACTAATAGATATTACGCTTTAGAATATTTACGTCGTCATCCTGAAGAAGTTTGGCAGGTGACGGTATTAATGTGGTTACGAGAAGATAGTAATTTAGCTCTAATTTTATTAGAAGATTTGGGTTTACAATTGCCTATGTCCTTCCGTCGTTCTGTCAGTTTGGGAGAACATTTATTTGTGAAAGTCAGTTTGGCTGACCCCCAAAAAGACATGATTCACTTCCAAGAAATTATCTACCAAGAAGCGCAATCAATGAGTAATTAGGGTTTCTATGAATAATATTCTGCCAATAGGTACTGTTCTGAGGAATTCCCAACAAAGATAATTCCAACTTCAGAGTTTTTGCTATTAAATCACATAACATTAACAGCGAAGTTCTAGCAGGTTATTCAGATTGAATACAGATGAAAATGGGTTGTATTTTTTTTATCATCCGTTACTGGGAGTGTTTGTTATTACAGGCATTCCTTTCTTTTTTTGTAGAGGTACTACCTACCTAATGATGTCTATAATGGCGAAAAGTATCGCTTTCCTGTGCTAAAAAGTCCTGTAGCAACAAAATGTAGGAAAAATAAAGTCGAATGGAATAGTGATATTTCCCAGTTTATTATTGATGATATTTCCATTGGTTCTCGCACCAGAGTAGGTGGTGATCAAGTTGATGAAAAAATTGTTGATTACCTATTTGATAAATATAGCAGAATCCAAAGATTATCTGCACCTGATCAGAAAAAACTCCGCCATGAATTGAGAATTTATGCCGAAAAATTTAAGCAAGTGTGGGGAGCAGAATATATTTTTAGTCAAGATAAAGAAGAGAACCAGATCCTAGTGTTCTGGTGCAATTTACTCAGTGGGGTAGAGTGTCATTAAGCCTTTCTCAATCAGGGAGGGAAAATGCGAGAGTTCAGCAGGAAAGAAGACATCTAGAAAACCAAACTCGTCAAGCCGCAAATCGTCTATCAATTGTTCAAAGTTTGCTGCAATGGTCAGAACAAGGAAGTAATACTAACGTTGATTTACAAAGAACAAGACAAATAGTAGCAGTGATGGCTTTATCTAATATTATCCAAGCTCTACCTTCTGATGCTGCTGACTTTCAGACTATGTCTTTTGTGGCATATTACGGGACACTTATTGCATGGAAGAATTGTCCATGATATTTCATTGTTAGGAAAAATTTATCTACCTTGTAAGACTAAGATGGTAAGTTTTAGGCAGATTGAGAGGAACTTTGATCGCAATTTAGAACTGATAGAAAAAATGACGAATATCGAAATAGCTACGGAGGACGATATTAAGAAAATAAAAGGTATGCTAGAAAAGGTTACTCAAACACAAGATAACTGACATATTCTAGATATTAAATCACCCTCTTTCAAGAAACACTAGCTAAACCCCTGATTATAGCGATATACACTTAAATAAGGTAAATCATAGTTCCCTCCTACCTTGCAGGGAGGGGGTTGGGGGTGGGGTTGTTATATCATTTTTAAACCCCTAAATTTAATATTAAAATAAACATAGATGTAACAGTCATAAAACCCATGAAAAATGCCTAAAAAAATCAGAGAATTAAAAAGTTTACTCAAAAAAGCTGGGTTTATTTACTGTTCAGCAAAAGGAAGTCATACCCGGTGGTATCATCCTTTATTACCTAGTCATCCGATTACCATATCTGGTAAAGATGGAGATGATGCTAAACTATATATAGAAAAAGAAGTTACCGAAAAATTAGCAAAATTAAAGTCAATTCAAGAAGAGGAGTCAGCAGAATGAATTTACCTTACACCATCATTATTCAATGGAGTAGTGAAGATAAATGTTATTTAGTTCATTTACCAGAATTTCCTACTCAAAAATATCATACTCATGGTGATACTTATGAAGAAGCTGTTAAAAATGCTCAGGAAGTTATAGAAATGCTAATTGCTGAATATCAAGAAGATGGTAAACCTTTACCTATAGTTAAATCTTTAGAACAATTAATGAACGTAGCTTAATATTCAATTATGTTAAAATATATTATTAGGGTTTAGCATTGCTCAAACCTTGCCTTTGATATTATGATGATTTTTCATTACATAACAAGATTTTTCTCAGAAGTCGGGGATCTTGTCCTGGGTGTTTAGATCCCCGACTTCTATGATGATTTTTCATTACATAACAAGATTTTTCTCAGAAGTCGGGGATCTGGGCATGAACGATCACTAATCCCCTATGATCAATTAGCGATTATCCCATTGTTGGGCGGCATCTTCCAGAGCTTTATCTACTGTTTTTTGTCCTAACATGGCCGCTTGTAAATTTTCGTAAATTGATTTTTGCAAAACTTTAAAATCTTTCATTTTCGGGGTTAATACCTCAGCTTTTTGTAATTGTGCGGCACTAATTACCCGCCCCTTTTCCGATGTGGTAGCATTAGCAGGAACTTCCTTAAAATAACTATCCGATAAAGCCTTAACTGTAGAAGGTAGAACATTAGCAGCTTTAGCAAAGGCTAACTGGTTTTCATCATTGGTAACAAATAAAGCAAATTTAACAGCCTGATCAGGATATTTACTATCACGAGGAATCACAATATTCATCACAGCAACATTTTTCTTACCTGTATCACCCGTAATTTGTGGGGCAATTGATGAAGCTTGGGCAACCTTGGGGGAATTATTGGCAATAGTTTTCAGAAACTCAGGCCCAGAAGCTAAAAAAGCCGTTTCTCCAGATTGGTATAAATCTATAGCATGACGATGCCCTTGAGTTAAAGATTCTTTCGGCAACAAACCTTTTTTATACAAATCTACCCAATATTGAAAAGCGGCTTTTCCTTGGGGAGTATTAAACCCAGCTTTACCATCAGCATTAACTAGGGTTACACCCATTTGTACCAAGGATTCTAGGACTTCACCAGAGTCTTGGGGAACAAAGGTGGCAAAAAAAGCATACTTACCTGTTTTGTCTTTAATTTGTTGCGCCATTTGCCCTAATTCTGTGTAAGTAGCAGGAGGTTTTGTAATACCCGCTTGTTTGAGTAAATCGGTGTTATAAATAGTTAGTCTTGTGGTGAGATACCAAGGAATGCCAAAACTCTTACCATTGAGGCTACTTGCTTGCCAGATATTTGGTAAATAGGTGGAACGAACTTGACTAGGAATTTTGGCATCTAAATCTAACCAAGCATTTTTGCCGGCTAATTGGGAAGCAAAATCGGGATTAAGATTAACAACATCTGGTGGCGTTTTTGCTGATACTGCTGTTAATATCTTATTCTCCATTGCTGACCAAGGCACATCTACCCATTTAACTTTGATACTGGGGTTTTGAGATTCAAAAGTTGTAATCAGACTTTGGAAGTAGTCGGTAAATTGCGGTTGGAGTTGCATTGTCCAAAACTCAATTGTGGCAACATCCGTTGCCCCAGATTTAGGATTGTTAGCAACATTACCTGTGCTACAACTCACAATCCAACTAGTCAGTAAGCCGAGTAATGCCCAACAAATTAGTTGTTTAAATTTTTGCAATCGAATCATCTTTCTAAGTGGTAGTATTTTTAGAATTAATCGGGGTACGAAAAAGGATAGAGAATTGTGGAGACTATAGGATATATCAATTTTGGTAATCGGTAACTAACAATTAACAACCAATAACTAACAACTGACAACTAACCTTAATATCTTGCTTTAGTAATGTAACAGGTAAAACAGTGCTGCAAACCTTGACTAGTTTATTTAATAAATCCAATAGCGGTATTGGAATTGAACTAGCACCCGAACGGGTCAACCTAGTAGAACTACGTAAACAACGCCAGACCTTAAAAATTGAGTCTTTCATCTCTGTACCAGTGCCAGAAGGTATATTTGCTGGTGGGCAAATTGCTGATTCTCCAGGAATGACAGAAATTATTCAGCAAGCGATCGCTCAAAGCAAAACCAAAGCTACCCGTGTAGCTACCTGTATACCAGGGAAAGACGCGATCGTCCGTTTGATTCGCGTACCATCGGAATTAGACGACAAAGAGTTACGGGAAATGATACTCAACTATGAAGCATCCTTACATTTGCCCTATCCCCGTGAAGAAGCTGATGTTGACTATCAAAAACTCGGCTACTTTGTAGACGAAGACGGCATCGAAAAAGTTGAAGTTTTGTTAGTGGCAACTCGCAAAGATGTCACCCAAACCTATTTGGATATCTTTGAACAGGCAGGATTAGCTGTTGATATCTTAGAAATCAACAGTTTTGCCCTCATTCGTACCATTCGTGATCAATTGCGGTTATTTAGCCCAGAAGAAGCAGCAGTATTAGTTGATATTGAATTTGATAGTACGGAAATTGCCATTATTATCAATGGTGTACCACAATTTTCCCGAACAGTGCCAATAGGAACTTATCAACTCCAAACCGCCCTATCAAGAGCGATGAACCTACCACCATCACGGGAAATGGATATGTTGGAAAATATGACTATTCCAGCTACTCCATCAGATGCAGTTAATACTGGAGTCACTGGTAGTAATCCTGGTATGACTGCCATGTTAAGGGTTCTAGGAGAACTAGCTGATGAACTGCGTCGTTCTATTGATTTCTACCTCAATCAAGGTGAAAATCTCGAAGTCGCCCAGATTCTTCTAGCAGGACCAGGAGGTGGACTACAACAAATTGATGAGTTTTTTACTCAACGATTAAGTTTACCTACCACTCAAATAGATCCTATAGCCTCTTTGTCCTTGGAGGTAGATCCCGAAAAATATCCTTTAATTAAACGTCCTGGCTTGGGTATTATCCTGGGTTTAGGAATGCGGGAGGTGTAATCAAATGTACAGCCTAGATATCAACTTTCTCAAAGACCGTCCAGAATATCAAAACCAATCTCTAACCGGGATTAAAACGTCAGCAACCCCAATACAACTGGGAAATTTGACTCCTGTTTATATAGGACTGGGAGTAGGGTTAGTATTACCAGCTTTGGTATTTGTTGGTTTATCAATCCTGCAAGGGAAAACCGTCGAACTCACCCAAGACATTGGCAAACTAGAGGAAGAAGGTAAGACTTTAGATGGCAGAATCGCTAACATCAAAAAACTTAAAGCCGAAGCAGATAGTATTAGTACCCAAAACAAAGCTTTAGTTACAGTTTTTGATCAGATTCGTCCTTGGTCAGCAATGTTACAGGATTTGGGCGATCGCATCCCTAACAAAGTGCAAATCGAAACCATCAGACAAGTTGCTGGACAACTTCCCGGTAAAGCCCCCGTAACCGCAGTTCCTCCTACCAATCCGGCGGGATTCTTAGAAATTTCTGGTTATGCTATGTCCTACGGTTTTGTTAATGATTTTGCCCTCAGCTTGGGACAATCCCAATTTTTGAATCCCCTAGAAACCAAAATCATGACAACCGAATTAATAGATGCACCAGCAATTACAGGTTTTATTCCCCCACCGACAAAAACAACCAATGTCACAATAAAACCCCTCCAAGTAGTCAAATACACTATTAAAACAGGTTTAAGTAGCGTGCCAGCATCTGATTTAATTCCAGAATTAGAGAAAAAAGGCACAGTTGGACTAGTAGATAGACTTCGTAATATCAAAAAAGTAGGAGTCATCACCCAATGACACTGAGTGAAGAGTTTAATTTTTCAGAAAAAGGTACGCAAACGGCAAATGCTGCCCCTGTCGTCTTTGGAGTAACCCTTACCCCAAATATTATTGGTGGTGTAGTCGGCTTTTTAGGTGTAGCCAGTGCTGGTTATATGATGCTCAATATGGTCATGCCCGCTTGGGATGCCTATCAACAACAAATAACCAAACGTGATCAACTCCAAGCAGAAGTTGATCAAAAGAAAGCCCAAGCTGGACAAATTGGTAAAGTAGAAGCCAATTTAGCCACTGCCAAAGAACAACAAAAACAAGTTTTAGCTTTATTTGCAGATGAAAAAAGTTTAGATACCCTCTTACTAGATACCAGCCGCTTAATAGATTCTAGTAATGGGCAAAATATCGGCAATGGTGTTAAAGCTAAAATGAAAAGATTTATTCCTACTTCTGAAACACCTGTAGTCGTAGAAGATGGTAGTTTTGGCGCAGAAGTAAACGGCAAACTCAAACGCAGTACCTTTAATGTGGAAATTGAGGGTAATTTTGAACAAACCCAATCAATCATGAGAAACATTGAGCGATTGCAGCCTTTATTGTTAGTTAAAAACTATAATTCCAAATTGTCTCCTCCAGAAACTTCAGGAGATAAAGATAATCCTGTGCTAATAGGTGTCGGCAAACTGACAACAACTTTTGAATTAGAGGCTCTCATGCCACTAACTAATGAAGAAGTAGCCGATTTAGCAGCCAAAGCAGCCGCAGCCAAAGCTCCACCAAAATAGGCTATACTTCGACTCCCTTCGACTCCCTTCGACTCCCTTCGACTTCGCTCAGGGCAAGTCGCTCAGGGCAAGTCGCTCAGGGCAAGTCGCTCAGTCACCGGAGGCAAGAGGGAATAGTAAATTTACTTAGAAGGAGGTTGGATAACCATCAAACAGGATCAATATATAAACAATCAAAAACCGCCAATTTATAATTAGCGGTTAAAAAATAGACATAGATAGGCTAGAATTAAGACTTTTATTTTATGTGAGGGATGAACTGTGAAACAGTTTAATAATAATGTTTTTGTATCAGGTGCAGCAGCTTGTGTCCTTTTAGCAGCCCAACCAGCTTTGGCACAAGTAACACAAGTAACAGATGTTAAACTCAGTCCTATTGAGGGTGGAGTTAGTGTAATTTTAAGAACTGCGGCAGGCGATCGCCCCCAAGTATTTACAACCAAAAGAGATAAATCCTCAGTTGCGGATATTTTGAATGCCCAACTGCGTTTACCCAAGGGTAATAACTTCCGTCAGGAAAACCCCGCCCCAGGCATCGCTTTAATAGAAGTTAAACAATTAGATACTAATAGCATTCGCGTCACAGTTACAGGGATTGATGATGTACCCAGCAATCAACCCGTAGTGCAAAAAGATAATAATTTTACCCTTGGTTTTACTACTACCACCAATTCCACAGCATCGGCTACCACTAACCCCACAACCAACCCTACGGAAAAAGTACCAGTAGCACCAGCTACCACAACTGAATACAAACCAGATGACACCGGTAAACGCCCCGATGTCCTAGTACCTAATCCTCAAGTCACCATAGACGGTAAAATCGCCCAAGCCGCAGGCCCCAATCAACCCTATAACCAAGCCCCTCCTTTTCTACCCAGAGCCGTCGCCCCACCAGTAGGCGATATTACCCAATCTAACATTGATACATCACCCACGTCCATTGATTTAGGCACTCAAGAAAGAGTTCCCCGGTTAGTGTTGCGTGATGCACCTGTCAGAGAGGTTTTATCACTGTTAGCGCGGGCTGCGGGGCTGAATTTGGCTTATAGTGGTGGTGAAGGAGAAAAAAAAGAAGGCACTAATTCCTCTCAAACAATTTCCCTAGATATAGAAAACGAACCTGTGCAAGATGTCTTTAACTACATCCTGCGTTTGAGTGGTTTAGAAGCTAACCGCACCGGACGGACAATTTTTGTCGGGACTAAATTACCTAACTCCGCCCGTGATAATGTGATGCGGAGTTTACGACTCAACCAGGTAACAGTGGGTGTTGCCTTAAACTTTTTGGTGGCTTTAGGTGCAGAAAGTGCTGTTAGCCGTGAACGACTTGTTACCAGTGTTAATGCTGTACCAGTAGGTGGTGCTGCTAACGCCGCAGTTACCCAAACGCAGACGACTACAGAAACGAAAATTGAAACCCAACGGGTTGAATATAAAGATTCAACACCTTTACTTAGAGGTCTACAAGCTTCAGGAGATGAGCGCACCAATTCTGTAACACTGATTGGTAATCCTAAGATGGTGGAAATGGCAATATCCCAATTAGTACAGCTTGATGTCCGTCGTCGCCAAGTGGTGGTAAATGTCAAAATTATTGATGTGAACCTGTTGGGAATTCAAGATGCCAACTCTAGCTTTTCCTTTGGCATCGGTAACAACTATTTTGCCAGTGATGGTGGTGCAGCAACTTTTAACTTTGGTGGTTCTAGACCTGCTAAAGCAAGAGAAGTAGAAAAGAGCGTTACTCAAACACCTGTAATTGATAATCCTTATGCTGGTGCTAATACATTTTTGGATTTAAATAACACCACTAGTATTCCAGGCACTGGAACAGGTCAAAGAACTGTATTTACAGACAACACCACTGGTCGTTCTTTTGTGACTGAAATACCAGGTAGTGCTGAATCATTTTTTAATCGTAGAGCTGGAGTTTCACAAGATCCCTTCCAAGCCGGATTTACCGATTTTACCAGAGGAACTCCTAATACCACTACTACAACAATAACCCCATCTACAACAGGAGGAGCTCCAACTATAGCAACAACCACAACACCGGGAACTCCAGGTACAGCCACATCAGCACTACCTTCTCTATACCAGTTCCCCAAGCGTTTTCTAGCCAGTTTACAAGCTCAAGTACAAAGTGGCAATGCCAAGATATTAACTGATCCTACCCTAATTGTGCAAGAAGGAGAGCAAGCAGTAGTTAAGTTGTTTGCAGAAGTATATGGAGGACTTAAAGTTTCATCACAAACCACAGGAACGTCAAGCAGCTCCTCTTCAGAACCTATAATTAAGGAAGCAGGTCTATCCCTAGCAGTAAAAGTAGAAAGAATTGACGATAATGGTTTTGTTTCTTTGTCTGTTGCCCCTACTGTATCTGGGCTAGGTGGTACAGTATTAGCCGGTGGTGGCAATGGTACAATTACTCTGTTAGCGGCAAGAACCCTTACATCTGGTCAACTTCGCTTACGGGACGGTCAGACACTCATTCTTTCCGGTATTATTCAAGAATCAGACCGAACAAGTGTTTCCAAACTGCCTATTTTGGGCGATATTCCCTTGCTTGGTGCGCTATTTAGACAGACCACTAGACAGAATGAACGAAGAGAGGTAATTGTATTACTCACACCTCAAATTATGGATGACTCCGAGCGTTCTGCCTATGGTTATAACTACAATCCTAGTCCCCAGGTACGGGAAATGCTAGAACGTCGTGGTTTCAAAGCTCAACCTCGATAGTTGTTTCTTGATGATTGGTTTCCACAATACCCGATTTATGGGAAAAGTCGGGTATTTTTACGTGATTGTTTGATGATTTTTGAGCGATAGCGAAGCGCTTTTTTCCCATACCCCCTAACCCCCAATTCTGGGGGAATAAGAATTTCAAAGTCCCCCAAGTTTGGGGGATTTAGGGGGCTAAATCAGCACAAAACGAAGACAGATAGAAAAAGCAAAATACCAAAGATTAAGCCGTGAAATACTTCGCTACAGGGTGATAAGTAATAATTGCCGTTGTAGACTGTTCAGGATACAATTGCTCACTTTCATCCATGTACATATTCATCCTATCAACTCCCAACAACTCCAACTGCTTATATTGATCCTGGATATTCGGACAAGCAGGATAGCCGAAACTATACCGAGAACCTTGATAACGCTGGGCCAAAATATCCCGAATATTATCCGGTTCAGAATCCCCGAAACCCAACTCCCGCCGGATTCTAGCGTGTGTCCATTCCGCCAAAGCTTCCGCCACCTGTACCGCCATACCATGAAAATACAGATAATCAGTGTATTGATTATCAGCAAAAAGCTTTTGAGCAAACTCCGTAGCCACTTCTCCCACCGTCACCGCTTGCATGGGGAAAACATCAATAATTCCCGACTCCTTGGGTGCAAAGAAATCTGCAATACATAACCTATTAAAAGACTTCTGACGGGGAAACTCAAAACCTACTCTTACCTCCGCGTCCTCTGCGTCTCTGCGGTTCGTTTCATAAATCAATAAACTATTCCCCACAGACTGACAAGGAAAATAGCCATAAATTACCTGAGGATGCAACAAATTCTCCTCAATAATTCGCTGTTTCCAAGTTTCTAAAATCGGGTAAACCTTCTCATGTAAAAACTCCTGATATTCCTCCTTAGATTGTTCTTTAGGTTTGCGGAATTGCCATTGTCCAGCTACCAAAGCTTGCAAATCTAAATACCAGAATAATTCCTCCAAAGAAATATCATCAGGTTGTAAAAATTGTGTTCCCCAGAAAGGTGGTTGAGGACGTTCAATATCTACAGCTACCGCTTCTGAACGACGGGTATCTACTTCTTTCGGTTCAGCAGCTACTTTATCTGTAACAGTATTATCTACTATTTTATGATGACCATTTGTTGATTCTTCAGGTTCTAATTCATCCAAAAAACCCTGTGAATCATGCCAATTACCTGCCGTTTTAGCTGGCATTAACTTATCCATAAAATGCAAATCAGAAAACGCATCTTTGCCATAAATAACTTTACCTTTGTAAGTATTTTGGCAATCCTGATTCACAAATTTAGGAGTCAAAGCTGCACCACCTAAAATTACCGGAACAGTAATTCCCTTTTCATTGAAAGTTTGTAAATTCTCTTTCATGAAAGCGGTAGATTTTACCAACAATCCACTCATAGCAATACAATCAGGTTTATACTGTTCGTAGGCTTGAATGATGTTTTCTACAGATTGCTTAATCCCTAAGTTTATCACCTTATAACCATTGTTAGATAAGATGATATCCACCAGGTTTTTACCAATATCATGAACATCACCTTTTACAGTCGCAATGACAAAAGTTCCCTTGGCATTATTTCCAGATTCTGACTTTTCCATGAAGGGTTCTAAATAAGCAACCGCAGCTTTCATGGTTTCTGCTGATTGTAATACGAAAGGTAGCTGCATTTGTCCAGAACCAAACAATTCACCGACAACTTTCATCCCGTCTAAGAGAAAAGTATTAATGATTTCCAAGGGGGGATATTGTTCTAAAGCCTTGGTTAATTGGGTTTCTAAGCCAATTCTTTCACCGTCAATAATATGGCGTTTTAAACGTTCTTCTATTGGTAAACTTTCATCAACGCCGGTGCTACGTTTGGTTTTGACTCCTGCAAAAATTGTTGTTAATTCTCCCAAAGGATCATAAATGCAGACATCCCCATCAAATTTGCGTTCATCATATATTAATTGCCGACAAACTTCTTGATGTGGGGGGTCAATTTTCGCTAATGGTAAAATTTTACTCGCGCTGACAATTGCTGCATCCATTCCCGCATTCATTGCTTCATGCAAAAACATTGAGTTTAACACCATCCGCGATGCTGGGTTTAAACCAAAGGATATATTAGATACACCCAAAATTACATGACATCCCGGCAATTCTTGACGAATACGGCGAATTGATTCTATGGTGGCTTTGCCGTTGGCTCGATCTTCTTCAATCCCTGTAGAAATAGGGAGAGCTAATGTATCAAAAAATATTTCTGTGGGAGCAATACCATATTCCACAGCTTGACGGTAAGCACGTTGGGCAATTTGAAATTTTTTCTCTGCTGTCCGCGCCATGCCATCTTCATCAATTGTACCAATAATGACACCAGCACCGTATTTTTTAGCTAATTCTAGCACTTTTAAAAATCGCGGTTCCCCGTCTTCATAGTTAGTAGAATTGAGTAAACACTTACCTCCAGCTACTTTTAAACCCGCTTCCATTTTTTCCCATTCGGTAGAATCGAGCATTAATGGTAGAGTCACATTATTAACGATGCGAGAAACTAACTCGTGCATATCACGCACCCCATCCCGTCCCACATAATCAACGTTAACATCTAGGATATGTGCGCCTTCTTTAACTTGACTCCGCGCCATTGAGACTAAACCATCCCAGTCTTCAGCGTTGAGTAAGTCACGGCATTTTTTAGAACCACTAGCGTTAAGACGTTCCCCAACTATCAAGAAAGAATTATCTTGTTCATAATTTTGAGTAGTATAAATTGATGCGGCTGCTGGTTCTAAACTTGGTTGTCTAACTTTCGGTTTTAAGTCTTTGGCAATTTCCGCTAATTGTTGAATATGTTCTGGTCTTGTCCCACAGCAACCCCCTATCACTTGGACACCCAAATCTTCAATAAAGTGCATTAACGCCATGCGTAATTCTACGGGCGTAAGTTTGTAATGTGCTTGACCGCCAACGTTTTCCGGTAAACCTGCATTGGGAATACAGGAAACTACAAAGGGCGAGTGTGCTGATAAATACTTAATGTGTGGTTTCATCAAGTCTGGCCCAGTGGCGCAGTTCAAACCGAGAATATCAATAGGGAATGGTTCTAAAATGGTGAGTACGGCAGAAATTTCCGTACCTACTAACATTGTTCCCATGCTTTCCATTGTCACGGAAACCATTAATGGTCTTCTTTCGCCTTTTTTAGCAAATGCTTCTTCAATTCCGTTTAATGCTGCTTTAATTTGCAGCACGTCTTGACAAGTTTCTATCAAAAACAAGTCCACCCCACCATCAAATAAAGCTTCTGCTTGTTCTGCAAAAGCAGCTTTCATAGTGTCAAAATCAATATGTCCCAAGGTTGGGAGTTTGGTGGTTGGACCAATAGAACCAGCGACAAAGCGGGGTTTTTCCGGTGTGGAAAATTCTGCCGCCACAGTTTTAGCTAATTCTGCGGCTTTCTTACTGAGATAATAAGCTTGGTCTGCTAGGTCATACTCTGCTAAAACAATGGACGTACCACCAAAGGTATCGGTTTCAATGACATCTGCACCCGCAGCAAGGAAGTCACGGTGAACTTTAGCCACAGCTTCGGGTTTTGTGTGTACTAAGTATTCATTACAACCCTCATATTCTGCACCACCGAAGTCTTCAGCAGTGAGGTTTTGGGTTTGCAGGTTAGTTCCCATCGCACCGTCAAAGACGATGACGGGAAGTTCTGGACTATGGAGACGTTCTAGGAAAGAATGTGTCATATTTTGGAAAAAATTGCGTGGACTCGGAATTGTTTTACTTTTATGTTTAAGTTATTTTGCCAGTCAAATGTTAGAATTTTACACTGTATTTGATATTGTGTGTGTGATATCGTTTATGAGAATTAACTTAAATCGGTGTAAATTTATTGTATAGTCATTTAAATTAAGAATGAGACATTAAGCTACACAATAATTACGGATGATTTCATCTAAGGGTGTATTTGAAGGTAACAAATATATTGATAACCAGCCTTCAAAACCTTCTGTATTCAAACTTCCTGTGAAGATCATTGGTGCGATTAAATCTTTTTTCCTTTTCTTCTACCTGCGACTAAGTTTTCTCTTTTTCCCCTCTTTCCTTGTCTATCTCCATAAATCTTTTTCCCTTTTTCTGGGCATAAGTACAATCTGGAGATTCTTCAAATCCTGACTCATCAATAAATACTAAACTTTTACTTCCATATATTTTGATTAATTTTCGTAAATCCTGATAATATTTTATCCTTTCTTTTCTACTTCTTTCCGGATAACGTAGTTCTTTTTTTTTCTGGTTATTTTCATTTTTTTGATAGCTTTAAAAATTGCAGTTGTACTTACGCCGAATTTTTCGGCTCTCTGTTTTAATCTAGTTTCTGGATTTTCTTGTAAGTACCTGGGAAAAATTAATTGCACATTGGGGAAAACAAGAGAAATCTCTGTATCTCTTGTCTGTCACCGTGGCGTAGCACCTTTCCTCAATATGAAATTTATTTTGCACAACTACTTAAAACAACAACGTTAGAGGAGATTGGTTTATTGATGGGAGGAGGAATAATTTATAATCCTCAACAATAGCGAGTAGTTTGTTCAACTAATAACATTGCTTCCTCAGATAGTCTACCTGCTGGCTTTTCTGGAAAGCGTTTTTGATCAAGAGAACGAATTTGAAAACACAAAAATACAGTTTCTAAATCTAAACCACTTTCCGCAGAAGAAATTCTAACATTTGTGGGATAATCACGAGGTATATTAGTACCTTTAGTACCAACAACTACAGTGACAACTAGAGAAAGATTATTAATTGTATCAATGGAAAGTACAAGTACCGGACGTTCTCCAGCTTGTTCTCTACCTTGAACTATTAATGTTATTCCTCTAAACCATCCATTTCTGTATAAGCAAACTCTTGATTAATCGCTGCTAATTCTGCTTGAATTGCCTGATCATTTGCCATTGCTAATAGTTGTTTTTCCATACTTTCCGGTGTTGATGATAAGATATTATTAACTGTAATATGTGAAAATTCTTTTAAATTTTTAAGTCTCATATTATGGATAATTCTCTCAATTAACCATAACTGTTCTTCCCGTGATAGGAGATTGATTGATTGTTTAATTTGTATTAGGTGTTCAGATAGATTATTCATAAGATTCAACTCATTAAACTCATTATATGATGACGAAAAATTATAAACTGATCCGTTTACTAACCATTATATCACCATTAACTGCCATAATTTTCGCTCTTTTTATGGGTGCAATTCTCATTTTAATTGCTGGCGCTAATCCGATTATAGCATATACCACATTATTTCAAGAATCATTTTCTAGTTATTTTGGTTTTGGTAATACTCTCACAAAAATGACTCCTTTATTGCTGCATTAATTTTTGGCAAATGGCATCCCATTTGTTGTACATTAGCTTCTTTACTATTTGGGGCAACGGAAGCATTACAATTAAGAATACAGGCTTTAAATGTGAATATTCCCTATCAATTTTTATTAATGTTGCCCTATCTTGTAGCTATTTTTGCATTAATAGGATTAGCCGACAAATCTACACCTCCAAAAGCATTAGGTATTCCTTACTTTAAAAATTTTAAGGGCTAAAAACTGTACTCACAATTTTATATAAATGTGTCTAAATTTGCTGAAATCCAAGCAAGCTCACATCTAACACGATGATCTCTAAGATGTGAATTAAACTAAACCAATAACTAGCAAATTAGTTTACACTGTATAAAGTGAAAGATTAAGAAATATTAAATTCTGTTCCCAGGGTACTCATGCAATGTATCGTAAATCGCCGCGCTCAGTTTTCCGCCAGTCATCGGTATTGGTTGCCAGAACTGAGTGAAACCGAGAACTTAGAAAAATTTGGACTTTGCTCGAAATTTCCGGGACACGGACACAACTATGTCTTATTTATCTCCCTAGTTGGAGAACTAGATGAATATGGGATGGTACTTAACCTGTCTGATGTGAAACACGTTATCAAGCGGGAAGTGACCGGTCAACTAGATTTTTCCTATCTCAATGATGTGTGGGCAGAATTTGGGCAAACTCTTCCGACTACAGAAAATATAGCGCGGGTGATTTGGCAACGTCTATCACCCCATTTACCTTTGGTTCGCGTGCAGTTATTTGAACATCCTCAACTTTGGGCAGATTATATGGGTAACGGAATGGAAGCATATTTCAGTGTTAGCACTCACTTTAGCGCGGCTCACAGACTGGCGCATCCTGATTTAAGTTTGGCAGAAAATACAGACATTTACGGTAAATGCGCTCGCGTCAATGGTCATGGACACAACTATCATTTAGAAGTCACTGTCAAAGGGGAAATTGACCCCCGCACAGGGATGATTATTGATTTAGGGGCTTTAAATCAGGTAATTACAGATTATATCGTTGAGCCATTTGATCACACTTTTTTAAATAAAGATATTCCCTTCTTTAGTAAAGTTGTGCCGACTGCGGAAAATATTGCTCTTTATATTAGTAATACTTTGCGATCGCCCATTCAAGAACTAGGAGCAAAACTTTACAAAGTAAAACTCATTGAAAGCCCTAATAATTCCTGTGAAATCTACGCTGCTGACTCAGAAACAACTGCTGTTAATGCAACCGTGAGTGAACCAGTATTAGCCAGAGTTTAAAATACTTAAATCCTAAGAATTCAGGAACAGGGAACATAAAAGAAAAATGTTCTTCATTCTGATAGCGTTCACGTAGTGTGCCGAAGGCATAGCGTGGCGTTAGCCATGCTCCTGACGCGGTGACTCCTGAATTCTTACATTGGTTCAAAAAAGCTGACTTAGTGACATACTCCACACACTCCCCTTCGGATGAGTGTGGGCTTCTGGTGCGACTCCTCTATGAGAACATTGACTGAGCTTTAAGACCGTGTGTCCCACGGTTCTTGACATTAATTGAAGCATTCAAATCCCGGCACAAACTGACCTTACATTTAGGGCAATTGTGCATTCTTTGGGATAGCGGCTTTTTAACTTTGT
>JACCDP011306272.1_pt1 | contig 52041 bp, 57 predicted proteins | sample 7445841 | NCBI WGS metagenome assembly JACCDP01 (sample SAMN15323441, study PRJNA562643) | freshwater metagenome | isolation source: river surface water | place: USA:Blue River Watershed | collected 2017-08-17 | reverse complement strand
GTTCCAGTAACAGAAATGGTGGCAGTATTAACTCTTGAATTAGCTTGCAGGGTATTGACAAATCCTGTTCCTGTTGCTGATATGGTAGCAGTATTAACACTAGTATTGGCTTGCACAGCACCAGTTAGTACATTAGTATTAGCCTGTAGGGTATTGACAAATCCTGTTCCAGTAACAGAAATGGTGGCAGTGTTAACTCTTGAATTAGCTTGTAAAATATTTGTGTATGATGTTCCAACAACAAAAGAATCTAAACCTATATATTGAGATAGTCCAACATAAGAATTTTTTTCGGTTGTTATATTGTCTTTTGCATATATAAAGGTGTTACTAACAAGATTAGCAACCAAAACATCTCCAGAAAATTGAGCAGTATTACCAGAAGTATTAAGATTTATTATTAGTGTGTTTGCATTGACTACATTTGAATTGGCTATTTGTAATATATCGACATTGTTTGCAAATATAGCGTTCCCTAATGATATTACATTATACCCCCTATTAAGATAATCAGTATAAACATTTCCATTAGCAAATATAGAAATTCCGTTTGAAACTAATGTTTCGTTTGATGCGTTATCAGTTAAACTTAACTTTTTATTTACTTCTGCATTATTTTGAACATAAAGGCTGCTACCAACACCTTCTACTCTGGTATCTTTTCTGAATACTGCACTAGTGTTTGCGACAAATCCATCACCAGAACTGGAAATGGAAAATTGACCTGATGGTTTGTCCCAATCTTGAAATCCTAAATAATTTAATGCATTTACTAGATTATTTGCAGTTCGTACTAAATCACCAAAAGTATTAGAGAAGTAAATGTTGGTAATATTATTTGCCATTAGTTTTTATCCGATAAGATTTGTATTAACATAGATTTAATGTCTTTTATATCAACTTTTAAATCATTTATCTCAGTATTTATGCGATCAATTTCTTCTTTTTGTTTTGTTAATATTCTTTTTTTAAGAACATATTCTTCCTTGGCACTACGATCTGTATTGATGAGTGCCATAGAAGAAGTATCTCGTACATAATTATAATCATCTACTTTTATTAACATCTTACATTCCTGTTGATGATGGCAGTGCTATTGCTCTAATATCACGTAAAAATGGAACATATGTAGAATCCGTGGTCATAAGAACCACTTTTATAGCAAACTGATTAAATGAAGTATAAGTAGTTCCATTTGTAGCTGTATAGGATACTGTATTATTTGCAATTCCATTTAACCCAGGAGCAGTAACATATTCTATTAAATCATCTCTTGTACTAGAAAATCTATTACTTGAACTACTGATATTAGTCATCAGTTGCCAATGACCATCATCAAATTCTTGATTATCATTACCAGAAAGTAATTTATAATAAACATAAACATTTGTGTTTACTGGTCGGTATGCAGTATAATACACACGAAGATCACCCGCTTCATCAGCAAGAGAAACTTTTTTGGTTACATACTTAGCTAATCCGTTTCCATTATTTGGACAAATTTCACAATTTACAACTATTGCTGGTGTTCCATCATTTTGTGTTGGTTCTCCGGATATATAATATATTTGATTGGTTGCTGTATTAAAAATACTATTAGCAATAACAACACGACCATTAGAGTTGTTAGCAGAAACAACAGTAGTAATAAATTGACTATTACTATTTGAAATAGTTTGTCCTACCCAAATATTACCATTGGCAATACTACCATTAGCAGTTTTAAATACCATAACATTACTACCTGTTGTTGTGTTAGCAGTGCAAACAGTATTTAATATAATTTTTGGTCTAGTTGCATAATTAGAACCATTTGTATTAATAGTAACATATTGAATAGTACCATTAGCATTAACAGTAATACTTCCTGTTGCTCCAGAACCAAATCCATCCGTAGATTGTATAGTTAATCCTGTACTGGAATTAGAATAGTTTCTTCCTCCATCAACAACATTGATATTATAATCATATATGCCTAATTCATTTATTAATCGTTTTGTTGTATATAATGATACACCAGCACCATAAATCATAGGACTTACCCATCTATTAGTAGATGACAATTGTGCTGATAAAATAAATGAAGTATTACTAGTAGTATCAATAATTCTTTCCCCCTTTCCATCTGTTAAAAACTCATCTGATGAAGGAGTACCATATCTTCCTGGATTTATTGACTTTTTAACAGAAGTCAATAACTGGGTTGAATTTGGTGTGGTATCATAAGAATACGAAATTAATGTTTTTGTTGGTGTGAAATCTGTAGTTGACACGTTAAACATATCATATTCAATACTTGTTTTTGTGGATATAATACTACCAGTAGTATTGGATATTAAACTAGTATTGTTTTCATAATAAGGAACACATAAATCAGCATACAATCTATTTGGCGCAGATTTAGGGACAACAAAATCAATAATAGGTGATGTCGAAATGTCAAAATCACAGGCATTAACATTAAACATTAATGATTTTGTTTGATCTGGTGTCCACGTAATTGCGTTTTGTGAAACAAATAATGTACCAATATATGGATTTGCACTTAATTTTGCAGTAACTTCTGGGTCTGGATCTGTTGGAGAATCCTTTGAGGTTGAAGCTAACGCAAAATCGTTTTGTGCTGCTAACCAACAAGCATAATCAGTAGATGATGATTTAAGAATAAACGCATATAACGTATCAGGTTTAATATAAATCGGTCTATCAAATTCAAAAGTTGTTTTTGTTGTCTCATCTAATATATGAGGTCTTTCAGAAACTCTAATTTGTGCAGGATTTAAATATACTTTAGAGTTTTCTAACACCACGTTAGTTGGAAACCCATTAAGAGTTTCAACCAAATAAAGGTTTATTCCACTAGTATAAGATTTCGTTCTGAAAAATATACTAATATCCTTTATAAATGCGCCATTAGGATATAAATTTCCTTCTATAATAAACGTTTGTGCTAATGGCTCATCTGGAGGTGGAGGAGGTGGAGGAGGTGGAGAATATGTAATTTCCTTCCTAATCGCATTTTTATTGGTTTTTTCTGTTGTTGTCCATCCAGGAATTTGCGAACCAAATTGAAGACTTTGACTTTGTGTTGATAAATTAGACGCAAAGAATACACTTTCAGCATATGTTGTTGCCGAATTAGCATTACCATTAATACCATTATCAACTCTAAATATTTTAGAACCAGTATAGAATGTGCCACCAGGAATTTTAAATATTCCAGCAAATATACCTTGTTCATCTGACATGCTGGCAACAGGATCAATGAAATTTTGTGGTGGTATTCTGTTAACCGAGGTTGTTTCAAATTGTTCTACTGTGGATGGTCTTGTATATGACGTAGGATACGAAATACCTTCAAATTGATATACTTCGTTTCCTCTACATATAGAATATACAGTTGCATTTGACCATTCAAAAGTTATTGGTGGATCAATAGTAACAGAAGAATATCCACTAATATCGACAGAATGACTTGTTATAACTGATGTGGTAGAGTATTCTCCCTCAATAGGATTATTATTAAATATAGTTATAATACAATTGTTATATGTATTAGCTGTTTTTGTTGCTAATGGTGATAAATGAAGGGTACTTACATTACTAGCAATTTTAATAGTTTTCTTAAATAATGTTTTTGGGATATATACATTTTTATTTTTACCTAATGAAATTGCTTTTGTTATATGAGAATAATCTCTGCCAGTTTCATCAGAGTATAAATCAAAATTAGTGGGAGTTACACCAACATCAAGAATTCTAAATGTTCCTGCGGCATGGGACGTTGAACTTATATTTCCTTCTGCTACTTTTGTTGTAGCGTTTCCTGTTGTATCAAACGTATAACTACTAATTAGTCCTGCTACAGAAGTTGTGTAAGCACTCTTACCAAGATCACCTACTATATATAACTTACAAGTATGCGGATATACATTATTTTCTTGATCTTTATTATATGATACCGTTAATATTTTTCCAGTAGGAATATATTTTCCGCTTTGATCAATATAACCAATTACATTTCCTTCTGAAAAATTTCCAGATGTAACAGTAACGTTAAGAATGTTAGGTAATCGTATATGCTTATTTACATTTTTATTATCAAAATAACAATTTAATGGCGTGTTTGTTAACAATCCATCAACTTTAAATTCGATATCTTGAGCACGGACAAACGGCATGATATTGATATCGGTTATAAACTGATTAGTTTCTATGAAATTAGTCTGTAGATCATTATAATAACCATATAAACTATCTCTAGACTCTTGCCAAATTTTCTCAAATGTTTTTGTAGTAGTAGTTCCACCAGAAGAATCAACTGCTCTGTTTATGTCTATTAATGTTTCCTTTTCGGTTCCTGTTACTAATTTCCAGTCCGATTGACTTAGAAGATTAACTTGATCAGATGGTTCATAGAATTTAAATGCAGGATCAGCTATAAGTAAACTTGGGAGTTTTAGATTATCGACATACGTATCAATCTGCGGAGACAATTGAACATTTCCAATAATATCTATAACAGCAACAGGATTTACATTAATAGTTCTGCTTGCCAGTTTTTGTTGTATAATGGATACTTTGTTATATTTTAGCGTAAAAAACTTATCAAAACTTGATCCGTGTATTGCTAATCCACTAGCATATTGCTCATCTAATAAAGAAAGGTTTAAATTGAGAATACTAGGATATAGTGAATAATTTAACACAGTATGTGATGCTGTTAAGTAACGATATTGTTTTAATATAGCAGCATTAAAATCATTATTTTGTGTGTCTGCTACAGAAAAACTAGTAAAATCATCAGCAAGAATACCATATTTAAATCTGTTCAGTCCATTTTCATCTGGAATTTGAAGAGATTCTGCATTCTTTTCTAGTAGATTTAACGACGTATAATACTCAATGTTATTAACTCGTTTTTCTAGATCAGAAATGTTTTTCATTTTCCATGTTTTATGAACAACTTTCTGAACATTAATATTAGAGATTTTATTGTTTTGACCTGTAATATAAGAAGTATATGGATCTAATGATATTTTAGCCAAATCCATACTATCATCAGGAATAGCAGGGAATTTTGGATATACTGATGGTACGCCTTTAACTATTTCAAAGGTTTTATCTTTTGATAAAATCAGAATATCTTTTCTGCCGAGATAATATTCATAGTCACATCTAAAAACAGTATTATAACTAGGTACAATATATTCTCTATCAAACACAAATAACGCATCTGCATTTTTTCTGGTTGGCCTGAAATCAATGGAATCAGACATTCTATACACATCACCATTTTTGGCTATGTATGTGTTATTTAATATTTCTGCATAGGTATCTGGTCTGGGCGATCTTGGTGCTTGGTATGACATACCACTAAAATAACCAATACTAGCAGAATGGTCATAATAATCAAAAATTACTAACAAATTACCTCTGTTTACAGGAGCACCAAAATTTAATGATATATAAGCATGGTCATAGAAAGAATCTCTCTGTCCATTATTAAACGAATAATATTTTGTTACATCAACAACATTTGAAAGCGTTGAGTTTGGAAGAACATCTTTGTTTTGTGTGTCATAAATTTTTACAATTCTCTTGACATCGCAAACATATAAACTCTGTGATTGGTTAACAGAAACTAAATCAGAATTTGTTATCAATATCTGTCCCAACACAGAATTAAAATATGTATTCGGTTTTCCTGTAACAGAAGATCCTATAGAATAAGTTTGTGTATTACCAGTATATAATTCTTTATGTCGTAAAATATCAGAACTATCTGCGTTACTTACATCAACTTTTACCGCAACGGATATTTTAAAAGGACTCGTTCCTAAATCAGTAATTACTAATTTGGCTGTTAGTTTTGTTGAACCAATGAATATAGTTTTGGTTGTACCATTAAATGTTAATATTTGTCCATTGTAAACACTAGGATTGGATTGTGAATCAACAACCGTTATAATAAAATTATTTTGTATTTCATCTGTGTTTAAAAAATTATCACCTATAAATGTCGTTGAATTTGGAGCGTTTAATGTTGTTTCTAATTGACCACTAGCAAACAATATTTGTTGATCTTTGTAAATATATGATCCTATGTAACTAGTGTCAGCAACTGTTTTGATATAAGAATACCCAATAGGCCAAATCATTTCAGGATCACCTGGTTCAACTAATTTGGTATAACCAGATTCAAACCCTCTTTCTTTACCATATTCAGTATTAATATTAGCTCTGGTTGTAATAGATACAGGATCAGTAGAACCAACAAAACTTTCGGTATCACCTATCTTAAAATTGATTTTATATGTGGATGTAGTATCTGGTGTTTCTGTGAATGCAGAATCTACTATGATTTTACCATCAGCAGGATAATATTCTTTTATTGTTTTTATATCACCTTTACTTCTACCGCTAGTAATAATAAGAGAACATCCAACATAACAGTTAGCAGTATTTGACATTTTATTAGTGACAACAGGATATTCTATATAAGTTTCTGTTGGTACTAATGACTGTTGTGTAACTGTTCCGGTAATGTTATATGTCTCGATATCAGTAACAAATGCTTTATAAATAATATTATTAGCATTATTTGTTAATCCTGTATGATATTCCAGATTTCTTATATAAGCAGAACCGACGAGTGTTGATGTATATGCTGCTGTATTTATAGTTGTACCAGAAACACAATGTAAATCTATTTTATCTAATTTTGATATATCAAAAAATCCTTGTAATGTATCTATATAAAAATAGTTTCCATATTCAAAGTTTACTGTTGCATTATTAGCAGTTTCGTATGTACGAGCTTTTTGGCTAACAATGCCCAAATCTGATTGATTCTCAACTCTATATCCATTTACATAAGCAACACCTTTTCCTATTGACATAATATAAGAATTATCATCACTTGGATTTATTTTTGGTGTGAGCATAAAATCATTAACAACGAAGTTACCATTTGTTTCTGATGTTCTTTTCGCAAAATAATCATCAATAACAGAATAAACAGTATTATTTACTTGTTTTTTGATTTCACCATCTTCGATTCTAACGAGTTCAATAAAACTTTGATCTTCTCCTATGCTTAATGTTCTTGTTTCGAGTGTTAAAGTAATAACATACCTATCAGCACCAGGAGCTTGATAATTAGATGCACCAATAGCAGGATCTAATAATGAAACGTCATCAACATAATCATTAACAGTTTCAGTAATGTTTAATCCAATTCTTAGTGTTGGTGTATTATCATATTTTTCAAGAATAATAATTTGCGGTTGAACACCAACAAAATTTCCAATAGAATACTTAGAATAACTACCATCTGGATTTTGTATATTAGAAAAACTATATCCATTTACAACAAAAAATACACCTTCTGCTATGTGAGCAGTTGATGATTTTCCGGTTGCACCAGAATCAATTAATCGAGCAGTAAAATTAAAATTATCAGCAGAATAAATGATATCTCCATCTTCAAATCTCTGACCAGAAATATAAGAAATTACTAGTGTTGGAGGATCACCAATAACATCTTCAATAGTTGTTTCTTCTGCAACAGCAATTACCTTTGCAACAACAGTTCCTGTGTTATCTGTAATAATTCTGTTTAAAAAATTATTAACATCGATAGAAGATTCTTCGTATTCTGGTAATAATTTTAAATAATAACAATCGCTATTTATTGTTACGTTACCGCCAGTAACCGGAGTATTTTGAGAAAATATATGAAACGCAAACTTAGAAATCTGATCTTGTAGTATAGTTTGCGCTTGTGTTAATTCCCTTGCTTGGACGGATCTTCCAGGTTTAAACAAAATCCTATGAAAATGTTTATTTGGATCGAAATCGTCTCTGTAAGGTTCTGTTGAAAAGTTTAACATTTTTTATATTTTCCCTAAATTTAATTATTTATGTTCAAAATTTTAATACTAATCTGAATAATTCCATACCATCATTACTTCTTTGAATTTCTTCTCGATTTTCTATGTGAATTATGTGTCCTGTATATTTAATAAGATCTGGATTAAAAGTTTGTAATAACGTTCTTACGGTTCCTGAATTATATCCATATATAGAAGATCCATTAACAGGAGTTCCTTTTGTGTTCACTACTCTTATTTTATTAGGAGCGGCTTCGAAATTAACACAAGTAGCAGTAAAGGTTGCGTTTGCTATGTTTGCGTTATCAGGAGTTTGATAGATAATTTCACCATCTTGATATGTACCAAATCCATTTGAAACTATGACATCAGTTGATATAGAATAACTTTCTGCATTTGCTACATATGGATATGTACTTGTTGCAATAGGACTTGATAACAATCCAAGTTGTCGTATCTGCATATCAGTAGGAAGTTTGTTTTCTTCTGAACCTTCTAACATAAATGTTACCATTATTCTATCACAAGCAAGTTCTGTTAATACATCAGAACCATTTCCACCAATCGGAGATATTGATGGAAATGCGGTTGCACCGGTTCCTTGTAAAGAACTAATAGCCACAGTAGCTTCTGTATAATCTTTTCCTGGTGTTCTAACAACAATATTTTGAATAGTTTTTGTTTCTGTGTCAACCTCGGCATATGCTGTTGCTCCAGTTCCGTCTCCTGTTATTATCACATCAACCGGAGCAACAGATGTATCATAATTTTCACCAGAATTGGTTACATTTATAACTTCTATACCACCAGCTTTTTCTAATGATGCAACATAATCAGGGGGAGTTGTTATAGAAACTGGCATCCAATTATCATCCATAAATCTTTGCAAATCTCTATATGTAATGGTATACATATATTTCCATTTGTATCCATCATCAGGATCATAAAAAACATTGGTATTATCATCAAAATTACCAGCAACAAAATAAGGTTCTATTAACGATTGACCTCCATTATTATTCCATAAACACTTAAATACTTGATTGAATCTATTGATAATATAAAATTTAAGTAATGGAGTTCCGTCTTCATCTTTTTTGTACAAATCTATATCATCTCTGTAATAATCATATACTGTTCCAGAAGTCCAGTTTATTCTTTTAACAACAGGAGAAATGTTATTGGAAGTAATTTTTTTCAAATAAAACATGTTTTTGAAAACTTGTTTTTTGTATTTTATAGTATCTTCCGGTGGTGGTGGATTTTTATTATTATAAAATAACTGAACACTGGAAGAACTATTAATCAAAGGATAATCATAAAAAGGTTCATCTACTGTGATGGTTTTTGTTTCTGCGTCATAATCTATAACATCTCTTTCGTATACCAATTCTCCAGGAACGTTTAAAACATCTATTTTTATTCCACAATCGTTATAAAATCCATTTATATTAGATAATACATTATTTTCATCATATAAAGTAACTTTATTATTTTCTACAAACCCAACAAAAGTATATTCTCCGATATTAGTGGAAATAGAATTGTTGTTTAATGTAACATAAAATTCTTCTTCATTAATAGTTTCTATATATGTATTTTCTGGTAAACCATCACCATATACTTTTTGCCCAATAGTGAAATCGTTTAATGTAATGGCGTCTGGTAATTGTAAAATGTTGCTATTTTGCAAAATAGCAGCATTGTATTTAATAATAGTTTCTGCTGTATTACTAGAAAAAATTGGTTTGTTCCACACATCAGCATAAGAAATAAAACCATATAAAGATTGTAAATTTTTATTATCAGGAGGTAATATTGCTTGTGGGGAATAATAGAATTGCGTTAATGTAAAACTATTACTTTCTTGTGTTAAAATACTATTATTTGCTATCATTACACTAACACCCATCCACGAGTTGAGTCAACGTAACATAATATTATAGATACATTTGGGACATCTAATCTTAAATCTTCTCCACTTGACAATCCATGTATAGGTTTATCACTATATCCTATAGTATTATTAACAGATGTTGACATGTTAGTTACATAAATATAAGTATTAACCGTTGGTGTTGTTTGTAGTGATAATTTAATTTTATCACCAACAATAACATATCTATTATTAGAATACGCAGTTGAACCATTGGCCGTAATATAATTTATTGCCGGATTTATCATACAAGTATTAGCATAATTATATGCAGAGTTTGTATGATTATACACAATGGTAGCATTTAATGATATCTGTTCATTTAATCCGACTGGCCCACCACCAGATAATCCACCAGAAGTATTAATAGTTATGGGTTGGGGTGTTAATGTAGCATTATCACCTAGACTAATCACCGATGAAGTTTTGTTATCAATCAATAATCCGTTTGTTGTGGATAATTGAAAACTTCCTCCCTCCGATCCTGTAAAATATAACCCTTGTCCTAGATATAATATTGTAGGATCTGGATTATCAGAATGTAATGCTCCATACAGATTTATTCCTGTATTAGCTTTATCAAATGCACCATTAGCATGGTTGAGTGCTCTTTCTGCAACAAATAATGCATTATTAGCTTTTACAAAGGCTCCATTTGCGTGGGTATACGCAGAATTGGCGGTATTAAAAGACGCATTAGCATGATTAAATGTTATAACATCTGATATCGTTACTGTATTACCAGTATAAACTGTAGTTAGTGTTGTGTTATTTGCTCGTAACCCGCCTTCTGTTTTTACACCAAAAAAATTTGCACTACCACTAAAAAATTTAGCTAAAAATTTTAATAGAGTTTCTAGTGAAACCCGCTTGGTTTTCATTGCATCAGCATTAACAATAGCAAACCATGTATTTGCTGGATTACTAGATATAGTTAATTCTGTCTCTTCGGGTAATTGAGATATTCTTATAACTGGTGTTGTTGTCATTAAATGATACCTTGTTAAGTTATTTGTGTTATAATGCCACTAACAATAGTAATAGTATTGGCTCCTATACTATAACTACCCGTTAATCCTGTTTCAATTAACGAAGTGATAGAATTAGTAGAATTATAAGCTGATTGTAGTTTTATATCTGTATTTGCAACAGAAGATAAAGCAGTATTTGCTCTATCGTATGCTAATCCAGCATTATTATCAGCAGTGGTGGCTATAGAAGATGCATCTGTTGCTGTATTGTATGCTATTACTGCGTTAGTATTAGCTCCTTGTGAAATACCTACCGCATTATTAGCAGTATCAAACGCAGCTTGTGCTTTCGTGTCTAAATTTGATATACTGTTGATACTGTTGTTACCAGAATCAAATGCAGCTTGTGCTTTTGTATTAGCAAAATTTGCAGTATTAGATGCATTATTAGCAGCATTATACGCAATAGAACCTCGGTTATACGCTGTATTAGCAGCATCAAAAATAATAGCAGATCTACTAGTTAGATTTATTATATTGGTATTAGATGTATTTGCTAGGTTATAAACAGCATTTGCTCTTAAAAAGGCGGCATTTGCTGTATTAGAAGCTGAATTTGCTCTTAAAAATGCAGCGTTTGCTGTATTAAATCCAGAATTTGCTTTTAAAAATGCTGCATCTGTTTTTGTATTAACTGTACTAACTATTACACTTTGTAAATTAGCTACTGTTATTTGTACGGATCTATCTGGATTAGCAGCAAAATCAACACCAAGCAATACCGTATTTGCAATTGGTGTTTGTAAATTCGGCAAACTTGATACTTTTATTCCCATATTTATATCCTATTTAATCTTTAAATATATAGTAGAAGTTATATCTACATCATCTTCTGTTGATAAATCTGAACCATTTTCTAATATAATTGTTTCTGTATATGAAAAATAGTTTGTGTCTTCTGGTTCTGCTGGAACATATTTTTCTTGGAATTGTCCTAATTCTACTCTGATTAATTCAGAGGGAGTTTCAGAATCTTTAGTATCACCACCTTCATCCAAGAAATAATATACAATATCATTGTTGCTCTTTATCGCTGTATTGGATAATACAATAGAATTATTTGTATTTACAATTTTTGTAATTTTTGTATTAAAAGGAACACTTTGCAATTGTATATAATTATATTTATATGTGGTAATTTTTGCTCCAGTTGATTTATTAAAATATGAATAGGTAACTCCATTAGCATTTGCAGTTGCATTCTGCGACATGACTATGGTATTGTTGTTTGTATATTTCGCTGTTACCTTTGTACCAATTGGTATGTTATTACCAGAAATATATTGACCAACTGTTATATCCATTACAGACTGAACATTTATTAATTTGTTATTCGAGTTTATTGTATTAGCATAAATTGTTACAGGATTACAAGTAATAAATTGATTTTCTTTTAAGTCTGATAACAAATCAGATTTTATTGTAGAAATAACAATTAAATTACTATTATTTGTAGTATTAGCTGTTACAATTTCGTATTGTGTTGCAAATAATTCGTTGTGGTCGTTCCAAAAATCTTGAGTAAGTATTGTTACATCATTTTGTGTTGCTGTACAAGTGTTAGTTATTCTAATTGATGTATTATTTAAATATACTTTTGATATTGTAGATCCCCACGGTATTCCTGTTCCATATACTCTTTGTCCTTCGTATATATCAGGAAATGTTGATATCGTTAATATGTTAGAATTATTTGCTGTTAATATACCATATTTTTTGATTGGTTCTGGGAATCTCATTAATTCTGATGTAAAGTCATTTACATCAGATTCTTCGGTTGCCAGTGCCGCCCATATAAACTCATAATCGTCTAATTTATTAACATAAGTTGTGTCTACTAAATCTATTGACGAATCTTTTTCATTTTTAAGAAGTGTTTGTCCTAATACTTTAGTTCCAGCAGGATGTAATAATTTATAAATTATATCTTTGTATTTTATAATTTCTTTTTCTACTGAAACTATGTACGTAAAATTATTGTAATTTTCATCTTGTAGTAATGAAAATGAACTTGGTTGATGTGAATTATCAATATAACGACCCTGGCCTAATATCAATCCATTTAAAAATTGTGAGTTGGCTTTTGCGGTTCCATCGCCATAAGTAAGAATACCATTTTTACCAACATTGGTTCTCGATCCGTCTGGTAAAACCTTTTCTGGGAATACATAATCAGATTTTATTATCAAATTAAAAGTGTTTTGTGTGGTTTGTAAAGAGGGTTTATATAGTATAAGATCGTTTTCGTAAGATGGAACTCTATTATAATTATAAACTCTCAATAAATAAGTAGAAGTTTCTTGTTCTACGTCATATGTCATTCTAATAACAGAATCAACATAGGCTTTGTATGTAAATGAATCTGTATTTGCTCCTTGGTATACTATATCTCCTTTTTGTGGTAAATATAATATATTTACATTCGCAACAGCAATGTCTTGTACCTTTAAAGAAACATTTGGTTTTGTTGTATAATCTTCACCATAGTTAGTAACTTTGATAGTAGTTATAGCACCAATTCTATCAGTAATAGGTACTAATCTAGCAGAGTCTCCTAATACTGTACTAATGTATAAACTGGCTCCAGTACCAACAATCGAATATGTGTTTGAAATATACGTTTCTGTTGCGCTATTTGATAATATCAAACTGTTGTTTGCTGGTATGATGCTAGTAATTGTTGTTTGTGCTGGTATACCATTTCCTGTTATCGTTTGTCCCACCACAACATTTTGTAAAGGGTTTACGGAGGTTATGTTAAAAATAACACTACCATTTGTAGTATTTCCTGTTTTTTGTTTAGTAGCAATGCTTAGTGAAGGTAATTCTCTGGTTGTATATCCAAACCCTCCCAATGGAGCAGGGTTGGTTTGATCCACATAATAAGAAACCGTATTGATAGCACTATTAGCATAAACAGAAGTTATATTAGCAAATGCACCTCCACCTATTCCACCACTAAATACAATTTTATCATTTGCTTCATATCCAATGCCTCTTAACTCATTACCATTAGCATCTTTTCTATATAATATTGGTCCTAATATACCAAAATTCTTTATTGATGTTACTGTATTAGCGAAAGGTCTGTATCGCGGATCATATCCATCTGCTTCATTAAAAGGTAAATCAGTTTCATACATAGAAACTGCTTCTAATGTAGGCAGAACTCTAAATCCTCCTCCTCCATTTTGAACAATGACAGAATCAATAGAATATGTAGGAAATTCTTTAAAAGTAAACGCATCTATCATTCTAGTATTAGCATTTGCTACAATACTAGCAGCATTTGTTCTAAGAAAATAATAATCTTGAATTGCTGGATCATAAACTTGAACAAATCCTGTTTCAGTATTACAATTTAATGGTATATTTTCTTTTAATTCTAAAGAATCCATAACCATCATATTAACATTAACTGTGTTCGCAGGGTTAACAGCGCCAACTGTTAATATTGGTTTTCCAGAATCAGGGGTAACAAAAATAAATGTATTAGGATGTTCTCTATATCCCCATGATCCATTTTCTACTTTAACACGCTGAATAGCACCTAATGTAACCTCTCCTACTTCGGCGGAAGCACCAATACCATTAATTTCATCCTCCATGCCACCATATACAACAACAGGATCTCCGGATAGATAATAGTTACCTCTGTATTTGTTGTTAATTAATATATTAGAAATAGTCCCAAGCAGTTTTGCTTCTAATATACTGGATTGTGGTGTCCCGTAAGCTACAATGTTCCCAGAAACATCAAAATAAATATCACGTAAATCTTGGGTGACTATTTTTACAAATTCACCCGTTTCAAATAATCGTTCTATATCAGAAAGAAATAATTCTATTCTGTCATTTACTACTTTAACTCTTTCAATTTTAGCGAATGATTTTGAATTATTACCAAATACCCATAATTTTTCAGCATTTACCCATCTTGAGTCGTTAGATTTTACTTTAATAGATTTTGGAAGAAACCATTTACCAGATGATGCTTTTAATACAAATTCTTTCGTCTCAATTAAGTCGGAATCTACATTATATAACGCTCTAAATAAAAATTTATAGGAAGCTCTATTTCCTTTATTCTCGTATAATTCTTTAGAAAATCTTAATAATTTTCTTTTGTCTGTAATAACATCTACTGGAAAAGAAGGAAGAAAAGAATTATAGAAATAATCAATAAATTCATCTAATGTGTTATCAACATCAATATAATCTAACAACTTTGTGTTTTCATATAAAACACCTTTTTCCTGTTCCATCCATTCATAATAAGCCTCAAGAAATGTTATGAATGTTTGATAATTATCATCATCCCTAATGAAACTTGGTAATTGAAATGGTATTAATGAAGAAGTTTTTATCATTATGATTTTTCTCTTACATTTACTACAATTGCTGCTGGATCATAGGGATCTATTGTTAATATCTTATCTTTACTTGACGATAATATATTAGATTGTGGTTTTACTGATATTGTTAATTGTGCTAAGGGATTATTAACATTTACTGGATTGAAGTTAGATAGAGTCACAATACCATCATAATAATCTATCACTCCAACATTTTCACTATAATTAGTCTTTATATTTTTATTGTTATAATAATAAGATTTTATGGTGCCATATCTTCCTTGTAGGACTCCAACCGCTTGCCCTAATTGTCCATTTCCACCTACTATTTCTATAATAGCTTGAGTATAATTAGCTCCGGTTTGATCTACTACAATTTGATATAGCGAACCATTAACAACAATTGCATGAGCGTTAGCACCATATCCATCACCAACAATATTTATGATTGGTGTAGAAGTATAACCAAACCCAGGATTAACAATTTCAATACTTTCTAATCCACCAGAATATGATGGTATTTCTTCAATATACACACCATTAATAAGATTAAATTGATTTTGTCGGTCATAAAATTGCATAGCAGGGCTAGATGTAACACCGGTTGACAATACACCACGTTTTAATGCACAATCAAAATCTAAATGATATGTCGTCGGAACAGTAAGACTAGGAAGAAACTTTTTCTGTAACGTTATATCCACTTCATTAGTTAATATAGAATTATCAGAATTTTGTATTGTATACATTAAATCAGGATAACTAAATGTAGCATTGAATGTATTTAATGTATCAACAGAAAATTTCTGTATAGCTTGTTTAACTTTAGTTTGTATTTCACCTGGAGTAAGGAATGTTCTAGTAGAATCATAAACAACATTAACAACTACTTTTATGTACGTATAATCAGGTTCTATTACATTAGGTTCTACTGTAATTACATTTATTGGTTTAATTAATTTAGTTTTTATAAATTCTTTTTGTGATGTGGTTAATCCATATCCACCTTGGGGTTTAACACACACAAATACTTGACCGTAAACAGGAGGATCGTTTTCTTGTCCTCCCCATACATTTACAGCATCAAATGAAAATCCGTATTCATTATTATTAATAAGTGTAATATAATCTTCATTAGTAACTGCTCTATTTTGAGCAGAATATGATTTTGGTGCAGCATATTTAATTGAATCAATAGATTCTTTTTCTCTGCCACTTGCTGCTGGATATACTGTTGATGTTGATATTGTAGCAGAAGCCAATTCTTCATTAGCGCCAATCAAATAGAATTTTTTAGCACCATTAGCTAATTCTCCTTGAGTAATAATATACGTCAATGTTACAATATTACCATCGACCAATGATTTTCCTAATACACCATCTCCAAAATAAATTTCATAATAACCATCTAATGATTCTTGAACAAAATAAACTTCTGATTCTGGTGTTATATCAAGGACATCCCAAGACCTTTTATATAATGTAGATTCCGACGCATCCAATCTTGATTTTTGTACAATAACTTCTAATGAGGTTAAATCTATATTAGAATCTGGTATTTTAAATATACCTTTTCTATTATTTTTTAAATTATAAACAAACGTATAAGAAACTGGTTCACCTTGTTTGATAGTTACATTTTCTATCACAACATCCGAATTAGGATCATTAACTAAATCATTATTTGCAATATATTCTTTATCTGTGATGAATGTATAATTAGTCCCATCAATGGGTTCTGATAAAAATTTTGTAAATTTAGGAATGGTTACTGTTGGTAATTCATAATTTAACACTCTAATATTTACTGTTGCTGTTGGTGCTATTACTGATCTTGGTGTATATCCTAATAATTTAGCATGAGAAATAACAGATGCTCTTTTTGTTGAAGAATCAAGAAACATCTCATTAGCAATCATATTTAAGTAATAGGCATTATAATGCGTATTATAAGCCAATAAGTCTGTTAATATTGATAATACACTACCAGTATAATTAGCATCTTTTAATACATTTTGTCCTTGTAGAAAAGTAATAAGATTACTCTTCAACTGGTCAAAATCTAATCCTGTTAATTGAATGTTATTATTTGATGCCATTTAAGTTCCTATCGTGTTCTTTCTAGTAACATATCTACAACTGTTGGTTGAGTCGAATTATCAACATAAAACATCACATTTGCTCTTAATGCATTTTCATCTGGATAAGAATCAACTCTAACAAAAAGATTCTTTGCTCTTGGTTCATATGCTGTTATGACATCATATATTTCTCTCTCGACATAATTAGCAGTCATAGGACTAATATTTTCAAATAACATCTTTCTAACATTTGAGCCGATTTCAGATTGAAACGGTCTTTCGTAATGGTTAGTCAATACTAAATTCCTAACAGAACGAATTACAGCCTTTTCATTAACACTCAATACTAAATCCTCTTTAACAGGATGTATATTGAACGCTAAATCTAAATCTGAATATAATATTTGTATTTTATTTTGCATCTAGTATTTATGTTATTATCCACCAGAGGTTACAACTACTGGTGCTGCTAATGTAATTGATGTTGGTGATACGATTGTTATTTCTCCAAACGGACCTAACTGAATATAACTAGCTAATCTATGCATTAACAAAATCTGTTCCCATAATTTAGTATCATCCATGTCAAAAATATGCCCAGATTCGGTTTGAATAGAATGGTTATATGGATATTTTGGTTGTAAGACAGGAGGAATGATTGCTTTTGGTATTGGAGTTTTTTCTATGTTTTCATTTCTAGCTGTTCTGCTAGTAGTAGGCTCATTTAAATCCATTTCTGGTGGATATCTGGTAGGAGCACCTATATGTTGTGGAATAGGACGTTCTAACATTGAAGATTCTTCACCAGGATCACAAAAACCTTTTTCTTGTGGATATATTTTTTCTGGTATATTAGGAAGAACACCAAAATAAAATGGGAATTGTCCAGATTCTCCATCAATAAAAAATCCTAATACAACTTCGCCTTCTTTTGGAACAGATGTTTTATCATAATTATTAGCAGATAACACAGGTTGCGCCCATAATAATTCTTCTGTTGGAATTAGTTGTTTGTTTTCTGTATGCCAACCAAAAATCCTTAATTGTACTCTTCCTAATTTTAACGGATCTCTTCGTTCTTCTACAATACCAGTAAACCAAACAAATCCATCCATTCCTGGGAAATTCTTTTTATTAATCATAGTATGTCCTATTCATCCTCGCTTGTTGCTGTTGTAACGTATTACCAAATGGAGTTAATCCGGGATTTGCGTCCTCGTCAACCTCATCTTTTGTATAAGCATCTTTTACTACTTCTAATAATGTTTGAAAGTTGTTTTCTTGGTCTAATACATGTCTTAAACACGTAACTAAATAATATCCACTAAAAAATCTATCTCTTCTTCTTCCTTTATCATCAATAAATGTTTGTGGCATGTGAATCCTTATAATATCACCAATAGCTATATAAGGATCACCGGGAACCAATAATTTAACTCTATTATATCGTAATAGATTTAATTGTGCTTTTCTGTAAGGAATAACATTTTCAGCAAAATTAGGTTTAATATCTGGTTGATGTGCTTGTATATAAGGATTATCTTTTTGATATGTAGTAGTTGGATATATTCTTATATCACCTTCTGGATATTCATTATGCTTTTTTCTAAATCTATCTGTAGCATCACTCATTATCTTTTCGGTATTATAATTTTTGTATATATCAACCCTAGATTTTAAGTAGCCATCAAAATATTTTTCATAATCAAAATTAACTTCTTCGTGAACTCTACGGAGATAATCAATAGTTAATACTTTATTAGCAAAAATAGCCTTTTCATTGGCTTCTAAACTATCATACGAATCAAGAATATGCATTGATATAATTTGTTCATACGGATCAAATTGAAAATCATCAGGATATTTTACATTTTTAGCACCGTACCAATAACCAAGATTTTCTTCTCTTGTTGATGTTAAATGTGGACAATGATATTCATACCTTTTAACACTATTAAATATTTCAAGGTAAGATTTGAAAAAATAACCTTCACGATTTTTCCAGAATAAATAAGTTGCTCCACTATCAGTTCCACCATGAGAACTTCCTGATATTGCTAATGTACTTAACCAATTAATAGCTTGTAACGGCATCATATTAGGAATAACAATATCATACGTACCAAAAGTAGGTTCTATGTGACTATAATTACTACCAAATTCTTCTGGGGGTATTTTTAAATAGTTCTCAGCGATATCAATTACAATATCAGAAATTAGTTTCCCTTTATATGATTTACTAACTTTTATTCTTTCTGATAAAAACAATTCCTCTGAACAAAAATGTATCAATAAATTTTCATTTGACTGTGCTGCTAGATGTCTGTTTGACATACTATAAATTCTAAATAACCCTTTTAGTGGACCTCGTTCTGGTTGTGTTACACCTTGATTAGGAGGGTGTTTATGAATAATTAATTCTAGAAATTCATCACCACAAAGCGATAATTTATTCTGCCAGCCAGAAGAATCACTAACTAATAATGTACCAGAAACAGCATTGGTGAATATATCTTCGAAATAATTTATTTCTAATGCAACATCTCTAAAGTCAAGAGAACCTTCTGCGGTAATGAATAAACATTTTTCTATATAAAGACCGGTTATAGAACTTAAATCTTGTGCTGCCATATTATCTTAACAATTTCCTAAGTTCATCTTTTGCTTGTTGTACGAATCTCTTGTTTAAAATTTTAATCAATCTTTTAGATTCGTTTACGTCTTTTTCATGGTCTAAGATCGTCACAAGAGGAAATCTTCTTGAAACTTCATAAGTTATTATTTCGCCACCAATATTAACATCATAGGATTCTTGAAATGGCATTTCTGTGTATGATTTTTTATCGATAACAAAATATTCTATATCAGAAGTTCCGTTACCATATATTTTACGAATCATCTTTTGATATTTGAAAATCGGATCTGGGGTTTGTTGAGCATATTCCATACCAGTTAGATTTAATAATGCTCCTTGTTGACTATATTTATCCTCTATATATCTAGGAAAAATATCACTCGACATAGGAAAATCAAAATTAGGATTGAATATATTATTAGTTATTAATATAATCCAATGTAAATCTTCATCTCCATAATATTTGTGAGCAATATGCTCTGGTTTATCACTATCTTTATACAAATATGTATAATATACTGATGGATCACTAAGCCAAGTTTCTCTGGCTTTTACGCGAACCATGATATCAGTAACTATTTTATTGTTATGAAATACACTAGGATATAATGAAAAATATTTTGCCATTTTAGTATCCTGCTATTACATCTTGTCTGGTTACAGATTCTACTTCTTGGAAAGTTAAAGTTAAACGAGTTTGTACTGGCATACCATCAACATGAGTTGACCATCCATAAGGAGCATAATCAACAGTATAATTTGTTAATACACAAGTTTTAACTTGATGTATGTTTGTATTTCTTCTTCCTCTGTGCATAAAATCAATATCAAAAGTAGAAGGAGCGGTATAATACAATCCCATTGAAGTTGCTGCTTCTGGATGAGCATGATGTCTAATTACTCGTATAATATTTCTTATACTTTCTGCCTCTCTTTCGCTTTTCGGAGTAAAGAAAAAATCATACGTAAACGTTCTTAGTCCTATATGACGAAATAAAACTAATAATTGTGGATTAAATGCATATCCAAATGCTCCACCAACATCTCTAGCTATGTCAAATAATTTACCACCTTTATGTTTAAGAGAATTGAAATAATTCTTAGACATAATAGAATCTATACCACCAGCAATACCAGATAATAATTTACCACCAACCTCTTGTAATGAAGATGCTTCCCATCCTAATTGAGAACTAAAACTCATTGTATCAGGAATATATAATGAAATTGCTTGTGTAATTCGTTGGGTTGAATAAGAATTTATAGCACCACCAATACTACTATTACCACCGATTTTGTGTCCAAAATAATCACTAGTAATAGATTGATAATTAGTATTAGCTACTTCTCTCGATCCTCCATAACCAGGATTTATTTCTGCGGTATACTTATAAGAAGATCCATCATAAAATTTACTACTAGTTTGAACATTAATATATAAATTAATATAATGTCCGTGCATGAAAAAATGCTCGATATCATCAGGATATTTTAATGAATTAAATTTATAAGCACCATGAAAACTAGTAATTCCATTTTCTTCAAGTGCTTCTAGTCCAGTAAGGATAGCAGTCTCTATATCTAGATCTGCTAGTGGATTTAATCCCATTAATGGTGCTTGTGGCATTTTATTCTCTGTTATAAATAATTGTATTTATACTATTTATTCAAGATGTCAAAAGGATATCTAATTAAAAATTCAGAGGACGAATAATTGCTAAAATCCTACAAATATCGACTTTACCCAACAAAGAAACAACAAGAATATCTAGATCAGGTATTTGGGGATGTTAGGTTTGTTTGGAATAAATTGGTAGAGAATTTTAATTCTTATTCACCAATTGGACCGAACAGACCAATGAACGAGAAGATATTAAAAGATAACCCTGAATATCCTTGGTTAAAAAGTTCTATTTCCTATGCTCTACAACAAAAAAGAATTGATTTTGAAGAAACCAAGAAACAATTCTTTAATAAGAATAGAAAAACTAAATTAGGCAGGATGAAATTTAAGAAAAAAGGAGTTAGTAGAGATTCATTTAGGATTCCATTTGCTTCTTTACAAAAGACCCCCATCGATTTAATTAAAGGGTATATTAAACTCCCTAAAATGTCAATTATAAAAATGGTTATTGATAGGAGATATAATGGAATACCAAAAAATGTTACTATATCCAAAAATAAATGTAATCAATATTTTGTTTCAATTCTAGTAGAAGAAAATATAGAATTGAAACAAAATACTGGTCGTTCAATTGGTATTGACCTAGGATTAAATTCAAAGTCTCCAATCCTAGATGGTTTCGTAATAGCCAAGCGAAACTCAGAAAAGCACAAAAACATCTTAGTAGAAAAACTATTGGAAGTAATAGATACAACAGACAGAAATTAAAGGTTGCTAGGATTCATTTAAAGATAACTAATCAAAGACAATTTGTTCTTCATAATCTAACAACTTGGTTGGTTAGTAATTATGATAACATCTTTGTTGAAGATTTAAATGTTGAAGGAATGAAGAAAAGTAACCTTGGTAAATCTGTTTCTGATGTTTCTTTTAATACATTTATCACAATGCTAGAATACAAATGTAATTGGTATGGAAAATTGTTTAGTAAAGTAGATCGTTGGTTTCCGTCCAGCAAATTATGTTCTAATTGTGGATACAAAAATGTAAATCTACAAAGAAGTGACTCTAGTTGGACTTGTCCTAATTGTGGAATTGAACACGATAGAGACATCAATGCTGCTATCAATATTCATAATCAAGGATTACTAGATGTTTACGGAATAAAATCGGAGGAATTACCCGATTTGGGTTTCGAAGGAACCCTTAACAGGCGCGGAGAAGAATTAAGACCTATTGATTGCTTGCATTTAAGAGGCATCTTCGTTGAACCGTCTAACAAACTTATAGGAGACTATAGAAATGAGTAATTATCCTAAACCAAAACAATGGTTTCCAAAAAATCCAGAAAAATATAAAGGTGATATTAACAACATTTGGGTTCGGTCTAGCTGGGAACGTAAAGTTCTTACATTTTTAGATCTTAATCCTAATGTATTAGAGTATTCCTGTGAGGAAGTTATTATTCCTTATTTATCACCAGTAGATGGAAAATATCATCGTTATTTTGTTGATGTTTATGCTAAGATAAAACGTAATGAAACAATTAAAGAATATCTAATTGAAATAAAGCCATACGAACAAACAATAGAACCAAAACCACAAAAAAGAATAACAAAAACCTATGCTAATGAAGTATATCGTTGGAGTATAAATTCTAGTAAATGGAAAGCGGCAAAAGAGTATTGTCGAAAAAGAAATATGGAATTTAAATTACTAACAGAAAAAGACGTTAAGTTTTGACATAAATACTAGATGCAAGATTATCAGAGATACTGGGAATTTCATACATTTAATTACAAAGGCATTGATTATATATTTCAACCCTTTGAGTTTGGTCGCGGGGTATGGCACGAAAAACTTCCTAGTGGAAAAGGAAAAGTGCCAGCAGTTCCTCCGTATTTTCAAGAGGAATTAAATAGAGAATTTTTTGGCGATCCTAATCTACCTTCAATGTATGAATTATTCATGAAGGCAGATATAAAACAACGACAAAAACTAAGAGTAGAATCTCAAACATGGTTATCATTAAAAATAGCAGCAATCAGAGAGAATATACAATTAGACGAAGGACCAATACCAATCAGAGAAAAAACCAATAAGATGTTGGTTGATGGTGGATTATATATCTATAAATATGACGCAGAACACAAAGATAGACTTCCTTATTGGGATAGATTTCCTCTGATATTATTATTAGCACATTCTAATAAATATTTCTGGGGATTAAATTTTCATTATCTATCACCAGAAGTTAGAATGAAATTTTTAAATAAATTATTAAATACCCATAAATCTTATAATAGTACAACTGATACATTATTAGCTAAAACCGATTATTACGATTTAAAAGCTAGTGTAAATTTAAAAGAATTTTTACCTTGTTATAAACAATATTTTATTAGTAACATAGAAAGTAAGATATTAAAAATAGAATCACATGAATGGTTATTTGTTGCTGAGATGCAAATAGCGCAATGGGAAAAAGGAAAGAGCATGAGTATCCCTGACATTTATAAAAAATCATCTAAGAACTACCAAAAACACAATAAAAAGAAATGAGTAATATATCAAATTTTTTAGATTCGTTTAGTAAAACAGAATTAGCAAGACCAGCATTTTTTGATGTTACTATTTTTCCTACTAGTGTTAATCTTATTGATGCATTAACTATTGCATCGCTAAAAGCTGGTCAAGCTAATATTGGAGAAGGATTTCAAAGAATAGCATTACGTTGTGAAGCATCGGAATTACCATCACGATCTTTTAGTAATGTAACACAAAAAACATACGGTCCAGAAAAACTTTTCCCTGTTCAAACGGTTTATAGCAAAATCAACCTAACATTCATGTGTTCTGATGATATGTACGAGAAATGGATTTTTGATTCGTGGATGAATTATATCTCTAATGCATCGTTTTTTCCATTTCCTACTGGAATACTAGATGTTGTTGATATGTTCATGGAAGGATCGCCAACAGTTAATTATGACTTTCAATATAAAAATCATTACGAATCTTTTATATTAATAACGCAATATAATCTAAAAGGAGAACCATCTTATTATTCTGGATTATTTCATGCGTTTCCAGTATCAGTAAATGAATTACCATTAGCATGGAATAATGGCGATGCTTATCATAGATTAACTGTCACATTTGCTTATAATTATTTTAATTCCGCTATAAAACCAGATAACTTTCCTATTCCTATGATTTAATGGAGACATAAATGACATTACCTAAAATTGATTCGCCAGTATATGAATTGACATTACCGATTTCAAAACAAAAAGTAAAATTTAGGGCTTTTTTAGTAAAGGAGCAGAAGATTCTAATGTTAGCTCAAGAATCTGATGATCCTGAATTTACTTCTAATAATGTAAAACAAATTATTAAAAATTGTAGTCACACTAAACTTGACGTTGATAATCTAAATCCTATTGATATTGAATATTTCTTTATTCAATTAAGAGCACGATCTATTGGTGAAATTGTAGAGAGCAAATATCGGTGTAACAACAAGGTCGGAGATGATCTTTGTGGAAATCTAATGGATGTTAAAATCGATTTATTGGATATTGAAGTAGATTACAAAGACCAAAAAGACGTTATTCAATTAACTGATACTGTGGGTATTAAACTCAAATATCCAGATTTCAAGGCAATTAAGAATATCAAAGATGATAGTAGTCTTATTGAAATTTCTATGGAAGTTATTTGTAATTCCATTGAATATATTTTTGATGAAGAAAATTATTACTATCCTAAAGAAACTCCACGAGAAGAACTCGTTGAATTTGTTGAGGGGTTAAGTTTAGAGCAATTCAAGAAAATAGAAGAGTTCTTTAATAATCTTCCTTCATTGAAAAAAGAGATTGATGTTAAATGTGCTAAGTGTGGATTTGAACATCATATTAAAATAGAGGGACTGGACAATTTTTTAGAATAACTCTTTCTCACGATAACTTAACTAATTATTATAAAACTAATTTTGCCTTGATGCAATATCACAAATATAGTTTAACTGAAATAGAATCTTTATTACCGTGGGAAAGAGCATTGTATATTATACAATTAGAAAAATATATTCAGGACGAAAACGACAGAATAGCAAAACTTAATAACGAATAGGTCATAATATGGCATTACCAGTAGTAAATAGTCAAAATTCAGTAGATGCTTCTACCATACAACAAACTGTTTTAAATGCAGCAGCAAAAACAGGAAAGTTACAGATCAATAATAGTGGATCTATAAATTTCACTAACTATGTTCAAGGTGGGACACAAACTGCTACTAAAGAATCGACTAATTTTATTAGTGAAGCTGGTAATCGTGTATTAGGCGAAATCAGAAATCTATTGGTTTCATTGAATAACAATATCGGAAAGTTTATTCAAACTGCTAATATCGAAAAATCTGTTGCTGCTAATCTAGCTGAAGCTGCTGCTCCTAAAGATGTTGATGAAACTAGTAGATATAGACTGGTAGATCTTCGTGATGATTTCAAGACCATTATAAATGGATTAGGCGAAAAATTATCATATGATAAAGAAGGTAGACAAAGAGGCGATAGTGGTATTGGTGGATTTAAAGGATTTTCTGGTAATTTATTACTAGGATTAGCAACTGTATTTCGATCATTAGCCAAAGCAGTTCCTTTACTAGCTGGTGCGTATGTTATTAACATGTTAACTGGTGGTAAACTAGAAAAGTATATTTCTAAGTTATCTGATACAGTATTAAAAGAAATAAGTGGTGTTTTTGGTGGCGAAACCGGAACGGGTACTGGTGGACAAGTTCATTCTGAACCAGGAGAACTTGGGGATACTGGAACTGGAGGAACAAGAACAACTCCGTCTACTACACAACAACCAAATGTTAATCAGCCCCAAGTAAATCAACAACAAACGGGACCACAAAAACAACCATCTACTAGAGATGTTCCTTTTAATCCACAAACAGCTACACCATCTAAAAGAATTTTTGGAAGTAATACAAATGTAGCAACAGATTCGGATTTAGCAGGATTAACATTCACTTATAGAAAAAACAATCCAGATAAAAATATTGTAAAGGGGTTAGCACAAAGATTACAATATATAAGGAGAAAATTAGGAGGAAAAAATCTATATATTAATTCTGGTTATAGAACATACGCTCATAATAAAGAAGTTGGTGGGGCTAAAAATTCGCTTCATATGAGAGGATGGGCTGCCGATGTTAGAATGTCAGACTTGACTATGCCAGAAAGGAAAAAATTTCTAATTGCTGCATCTGAATGTGGAATTGGAGGAATTGGTTTTTATTCAACATTCATTCATATAGATTTAGGAAACAAAAGAAAATGGACTAGTATTCCCGATTGGGCTAAAGAAATAATGAATAATCATTATGCTGGTAAATATAGAATGGGTGATGAATTACTACCAGAAGATAATAAAAGCGATTTACATAAAGAATCTAATGAAGCAGGAAATAATGAAGGACAACAACCAAACATAACTCCTGATAAAAAAGATACGTCTTCTAATGTATCCACACCCAAATCAACGGCATCACGAGTAATGGAATCTGTTGGTAATGCTATTGGTTCTGTATTAGGAATATCTGATGCTAATGCTACACAAGATATAACAAAAAATAATCCAACAGAAGGGTTACAAACAGCAGAAAAAGTAACAATATCCCAAAAAACTGAAAAAATAAAAACAAATAAAAACAAAGGTCGGTTCTCGCAACAACAAATAGATATGGCAAATTTGATTCGCAAAAAATTTAAAGCTGCTGGATTTTCTGCAATGCACGCAGAAGCGGCTGTATTAAATGCCATGCAAGAATCAACATTAAATCCAAATGCTCATAATACTTCAAAGGAAGATAGCGTTGGACTATTTCAATTAAACCGAGACGCCGGATTAGGAAAAGATCCAATAACAAAGAAAAAATATCCAGTTGAGTTTCTAAAAAATCCAAGCAATAATATAGATATAGTAATACGAGAAGCTAAAAAATATAAACAATTTAGAAACGCAAAAACTTTAAAAGAAGCAGTAAGAGCTTTTGTTCATTATGTAGAAAGACCTGGAGCAGATCACGAAAAAGAAACGGGATGGAGATATGCGTTTTATGAAAAAGGAACATATCCTGGTCCAGATGAAGAAGCAGAAAATAAAATAGTTGTACAAAATCCAAATATAGAAACTAAAAAAACACCAGAACAACCGCAACCTAATACAGCAGATACTACAACACCAGAAACTCAACAACCTAATACAGCAGATACTACGACACCAGAACAACAACCAGAAAGCGAATTAGATCAATTAAAATCTATGCTTCCTGGTGCAGAAAAACTAGCTCTATTCGGTGATGAAGAAAAATTATTACCATTACTAATGAATACTTCTAATAAAGATATAAACAATGTTGTATCAGAACTTATGTCATCAGTAAAAAATGTTGGCGACAAATTAAGAGCTTCTGTAAAAGAATCTCAAGGTGATATTGATACAAATACATTTAAAACTATAATAGAACAAAATGATCCTAGAAAAAATTTAATACCGGAAACAGCCTCTGTTGCTCCGACACCAGAGGCAAATAAAGGTGAACAATTAAATGAAGAAGCTAAAAATCTAGAAACTGCTAGAACAAAAGCATTATATGAAAGTAACAAGAAAGATTTATCACCAGTAATGACTCCTAATCCACCACAGGTAACACAAAAACGAAGTGACAACCCACCAGTTAATTCTACTATGGGTGTAAATAAAATGGCACTCAGGAATGATGATGAACCAACATTATTCAGGTTATTAGTAAAAGCATTGGATATAGGAAACGTTGCGTAATAAAAAGGGGCATTAAGCCCCTTTTTTGATTAGTAAAAACTAATCAATCATCGTTCAAGAGATTCTCGAAATAATTTAAATCTTCATCATCTTCTTCTGTTACTGAGGCGAATACATTATCTTCCTCGGCAACAGGTTGTGGTTTACTTGCTCGTGGTGCCTCGGCTGGCTTTTGTGTATTACCAGTACCCATAGCACGATCAAGCATAGCCTTTAGTTCATCATAACTCTTGAAATTCTTTGGATCGATAATATCAAGCAAAGAATGTTCTGAATTCCAGATACGTTCTAGTTCAGCATCATCATCCAGTAACGGACCACATTCAGCCCATTCAGAATCGTTATAATTGGTATATCCATCTACCTTACGAACTTTTAACTTGAAATTAGCACCAGTGTAAAGATCAAATGGATCAAATGCTACTTCATCTTCAAATTGAGGACTAATAGCCTTGGTGATCTTCTCCATGATCTTAGATCCATAACTAAACAAAAACACCTTGCCTTCATTCTCTGGATTCTTAGAATCCTTTACTACATAAATGTTAGAAACAAAATGTAATCGTCTCTTGCTACCAGCTTTACCAGGAGTACCAGAGACAAAATCCTTATTTGCCTTGATATCCGTTGCCCATAATTCGGCATTTAGTTTCCCACAAGGATCGTCTTTACCAATAGTGGTAAGACTCTTCTGAATATACCATCCGTGCGGTCCCTTAAACCCATGATCATAATACTTTACATAAGGAACAGCATCATCACCATCAACAGGAGGCGGTGGTAGGAATCGAATAATAGCAAAAGCATTCCCTGCTTTATCTGGTTCAGGCTTCCAATACTTATCAGAATCATCATTATAAGCTGGCTTGTTTAGTGCTTCTGCTGCCTTCTTTAATTTTTCAAGATTAGAACCAGCATTTTTCTTTAGATCTGCAAAACTTGTCATATTTTCTCCTTAATTAAACTTAAACTAACTTAATTTACTTAAATTCACGATTACATCACAATCATATATTTATATCTCCTTTAAATATGATTTTACACTATCCTTGTTAAACCGCAAAAAGCGATAATACTTTTTACATTTAAAAAAGAAAGGACTCCATGTTATATCATCCTTGAGTCTTCTATTCCAATTACCAAGAAATCTAAGAACGCTATTCATCATTAATAGCGTTTCTATATTAGTTTTTCCTTGGAAAACTCTGGTTAAGAGTATTGGATAAGAATCTTTAATAATCAGAACGTCATTAAGATGTTCATGATCATTCAATATATCCATTATATCATTCTTGAAATGATATGTCAATGATTCGTTCTTAGACATCCATTTCTTATAATTATCATCACATTCCTCTGATAATAAATCATTAATCCATATATCAGGATTAATTACAAAATTAGCTATATAAAAATATAGTATTTGTTTTTTATATTTCCTATCAAGTTTATCAAAAATAAAAATATAATTATTTGGTATGAATCTATTTTTTGTTTTGAAATGATAGGTTATTGCGTCATAATTTTCATCATTAAAATGAAGTCTTAGGCTATAATAAAGATTAGCCGTAGAAAGAGCAGACATAATTGATTAATCAAATTCTAACACCGGATGTTTTTCAATGAGATTATAGTTCAAAGCCTCTTCTTCAAGTTTAGCTTTGATAGGCGGGGATAAAAGTTTAGCAGCAATCTCAATTTCTAATCCAATAGATTCAGCATATTCCGTAATAGCATCAATATAACTAATTCTATCTTTTTCTACTAATTCAGTTATTTTTAATGAGAATCTTTCTATTTCTTCAACTTTGACCATAATATTTCCATTTATTCAACATAAAACTCCCATACATTTTCAAATAATACAGATTCAAATTCTTTTTCTAAGGATTCTTGTTTAGACAAGAGTTCTTCATAAAAGTTTAATAACACTTCAACAAATTCATCGTTTTCCATAAATTTTATATAAAAGTTCCCCTCCCGAAAGAGGGGATACATATATTACTTAATAACCTGTAATGATACCGGAGCAGTGCCACCCATGCCAATAGCATTTTTAGCAACATAAGAAAGATCTACACATCTTCCTTTTATGTATGGTCCTTTATCTAGGATAACAACAGATGTTGACTTACCATTATTCAAATTTGTAACTAATACTTTAGTTCCAAACTTTAAAGTTTTATGAGCAGCCATAAATTTGTTTGTGTCAAACTTAACACCAGACGCGGTTTTTCTCCCTTGAAAAGAACCTCCGTACCAAGAAGCCTCACAAAATTGCTTTGCTGCTAAAACATTATTACAAAATAATAATGATAAAATTAAAATAATTGATTTCATTTTTTCTTCTCCTATTGGAATAGCATTATTGCTATTTTACTATTTGACGATTAAATTACTTTCTTCGAAAGAAATCTAAAACTACCAACAAAAATTTAGCTGGTAGAGTATTTATGATAGCAAAAATTTTAACGCTTGTCAACTGATTTTTTTCACGTATAAATAAATGTAGGTCGCGGAACTGGCATTCCCACCTACTCTAAATCTTAATTTTAACACAGGAGATTTAGCATGACTATTTATAATACAACCGATACAGATTCATCAGATATTAAATTATTTGTCTGTTACCACATAGAATATTGTGGTAACAAATTTCCTCCTAATTACATAGGATCAACATCACTAGAGAAAATAAATGATGGATATATGGGTTCGGTATGTTCAAAAGAATATGCTAAATCTTGGAAAGACGAAATAAAAAACAACAAACATTTATTTAAATTAACAATAATAAGTTATCATACAACAAGAACGGAAGCGTATGATAAAGAGTTAAAACTTCAAAAAATATTTAATGTAATTGAGAACGATTTATTTGTAAATAGATCATTCGCCTGTTCATCATTTTCTGGAAATTCACCAAAATCGGAAGATCACAAACAAAAAATAGGAATAGCAAATTCCGGAAAAAAGAGATCACAGGAACAAAAGAATCGTATTAAAGAATGTAATAAAAATAAGATTGTGGTCGTTGATATCAACGGAAACATATTACAAATTAACAAAGAAATATATCATAATCAACCACTAGAAAATAAACAATATGTAACAATAAATTCATATGAAGGTATGCGTCGCAGAAATTTATCAGAAGACGAAATAGAGGCTTTTCGGAAGAATTCTTCCGAAAAACAAACAGGAAAAACTTTATCACAAGAAACTAGGTTAAAAATTTCAAACAAACAAACAGGAAAAGTTATGCCAGATGAAACTAGACGTAACCTGCGAAAACCAAAATCAAAAGAACATAGAATAAAATTATCAAATGTAGTAACGGTTGTAGATAAAGATAAAAATACATCAAGCATACCAATAACGGAATATAATAAAATTAAAAACTTACCAAATGAAGAAAAACCTTTTTTTACAATATCATCAAAAATTGGAATGGAAATACTTGGAATAGAAAGAAAATCTCATTTAAGTCGTAGGCCAGATGGAACAAGTCTTTCGTCGGATTTAACAAAAGAAGGAAGAAATGTTTTCCTTAAAAACAAGGGAACAGTTGCGTGTTATGATAAAAATGTTAATTATGTGAGAATCCCAATGGATGTATATCGCAATCAAAAAGGGATAAAATCTGAATGGGAATGGGTTTCTATCGTCAGTAAAGAAGGACACCTAAGAAAGTTAAGCAAATAATTTATAATAATCTTTAATCTTTTCTATTGAAATTTTTATATAATCTTTTGGTTGTTTTATGAAAACTTGACTACTACCATTTTCGACGGCTATTATAACAACAAGTTGTTTTGTTATTATCCCTGTCATTTCGTAGTAACTTATATGGTATAGGCATGTTTGCAGAAAATAATCTGTTATCCATTCTTCTTTTTTCTCTTTCCTACTAGTTTTAAAATCGATAATAGATAATTCCCCGTTATAGAATCCTATACAATCCGTTCTCCCAGCGCATTTTAGTCTATTACTATATAATGGACATTCAAGATAATGAATATCACTAATATTATTCAGATAAGGTTTAATAGAAGCAAACGATGCAAATGCTAATGAATCTTCTGTTTTACAATTAACAGTTTCATTCAAGAGGTATTTTTCACATAAACTATGAACTTTTGTACCTCTTGAACTTGCTGTTTTTGTTATGTGATTAGCCTGTTCTTCACCAACTTTTCGTCGCCATTCCATTAATTCTGGTTTAGGAAATGCTCCTAATATACTAGTAATTGACGGAAAAGCTCCTTGTGGTGTTATATAATGTCTACGACCATTTATAGTTTCGGTTGTTAATTCTAGTAAATCAACGGGAGGGCAATGGACAAACATTATAATCCTAATTTAACTTTTTCAATAATATAACTTTTCACAAATCCACTACGAACAATTTCATCGATACCAAAACTAACAATATCAACTTCTTTCATATTACTTAATATACGAAAGAAATTATCATAACCAGAAACATCATTTTTTGAGTATAATAAATCAGTTTGATATTTGTCTCCACAGAATAGCATTCTACAATTATTTCCTTTTCTGGATGCTATAGTATCCGCCTCTTGGAAATTTGCATTTTGCACTTCATCAACAATGACAATAGCATTGTTGAATGTCACACCTCTTAAAAAAGATGTATTTTCAAATTGAAGAATATCTTTCTTTAAAAGAATTTCGGCAGCATCACCTCTGCCAAATAATTCATTACAAATTTCATGATAAGCAGAAAAATATGGATCTTGTTTTTCCTCAACACTACCAGGAAGGTGTCCCATTTGTCTTCCCTGAACCAATGATTTTAAAACAATAATTTTTTCATAACCATTTTCACCATACAAAACATCATTTAATGCTAGATAAAGAGCAATAAAACTTTTACCAGTTCCTGGGTATCCTGTTAATACTAGTTGTTGGTCTGTATTATGATATAAATCAAATACTTTTCCTTGTGTTTCTGTCAGAGGATGAATTTCTTTTAATTGCAAATTCGATATACCAGTAGTAGTTTTTCTTTTTTGTTTTCTTATGAAAGAAACATTATCAGCAGTATCGATTTCATTTCCCTTTAAAAATCTAGTATTTGCTTTTTTTGACATATAATTTCCTTTTTACTATAATTACGCATTTCCATAAAAAACTATAAAAATTGCTAGACGGTTCAACGAAGATGCCTAGTAAATGGTTACACTTAATAGGTCTTAATTTCATTTCCCTTTAAAAATCTAGTATTTGCTTTTTGCCATGTTATTCCCTTTTTACTATAATTACGCATTTCTATAAAAAACTATAAAAATTGCTAGACGGTTCAACGAAGATGCCTTTTAGATGCAAGCAACTAACGGGTCTTAATTCCTCTCCGCGTCTGTTAAGGGTTCCTTCGAAACCCAAATCGGGTAATTCCTCCGATTTTATTCCGTAAATATCTAGTAATCCTTGGTTATGAATATTGATAGCAGCATTAATATCACGATCATGTTCCTGATTACAATCAGGGCAAATCCAATTAGAATCACTTCTTTGTAGATCATCATTCTTGAAGCCACAATTAGAACATAATTTACTGGATGGAAACCAACGATCTACTTTACTAAACAATTTTCCATGCCAATTACATTTATATTCTAACATTGTGGTAAATGTTGAGAATGCCGCATCTGATACAGATTTACCAAGGTTACTCTTCTTTATCCCTTCAATATGTAAATCTTCAACGAAGATGTTATCATAATTACTGACCAACCAAGTGGATAAATTATGAAGAACAAATTGTCTTTGATTTGTTATTTTAAGATGTATTTTAGCAACCTTTAATTTTTGTTTCTTGTATCTATTACTACCAATGGTTTTTCTACTAAGATGTTTTTGTGTTTTTGTTAGTTTCGCTTGACTCTCGCGAAACCATCTAGGATTAGAAACTTTAATACCATTACTTAATGTTAATAATGAATTCAATCCTAGATCAATACCAATACTTCTACCAGTATTTTGTTTCAATTCTATGTTCTCTTCTATTAGAACAGAAACAAAATACTGGTCACTTTTATTTTTGGAAATAGTGATAGATTTTAACTGCCCCGTAAATTGTCTATCAATAACAACTTTGACAGAACCCATTTTAGGGATTTTGATTTTGCTAGAAATAAAATCTATCCCTTTATTATATCCAATTGTTTGCCCAGGAATTCTAAAAGAATCTTTAGAAACACCTCTTTTCTTGAATTTCATCCTACCCAATTTCGTTTTGCGGGTTTTTGAAAAGAATTGTTTCTTGGTTTCCTCAAAATCAATTCTTTTCTGTTGTAGAGCATAAGAAATAGAATCCTTCAACCAAGGGTATTGCGGATCATCTTTCAGGATTTTCTCGTTCATAGGTCTGTTTGGACCTATTGGTGAATAAGAATTAAAATTCTCTACCAGTTTATTCCAGACAAATCTAACATCATAAAATATTTGGTCTAAATATTCCTGTTGTTTCTTTGTTGGGTAAAGACGATATTTGTAGGATTTTATCAATTATTCGGACTCCAATTTTTTAATTATGATTTCTGTTTTGCATTTACTTCTTCTTTGCCCATATATTCTAGCGGAATTTGAATCTAATGTTTCTAGTATAAGTTTATTTTCTATTAACACATTCATTCCCAGCGGCTGCTCATCGTATGCAAAGGATTAGCTCGTTTAATTCTATCTAATACACATTCTTTAAATTCAATAGGAGGTTTACGAATTCCTAATGAAACAGAATCTTGAAAATTCAGTGATGTAAAAACTTGTTCATGATTTGGATTATTTTGTTTAAATTCTTCATAAGCAGAAAGACTCATAAACATTTCTTGCACTTCACCAGTAGTTTTGTCTTTAATTAAGTATGTTGGCATGTCAGGTTTCCTTATTTTTTAATAGAATATCTTGCATTTGATATAAAAATTTTAGTTTTTCGACATTAACAGGACTTTCTATATGTATATATTCATTATAATCTATTAAATGTTTATTTGTAAATTTGAATTTCTCTAAAAACAATCTTGCAAAATTTCTATAGGTGTAATTCCATTCAATCATGGGAGAATATATTGTAATAGCTCTGGCTTTTTCTAAATGAAATTTCATATCACCAGATAATATAGACATTGATTCTGTTACACTTAAATAATCCATTCTATCAGTACGAATTTCTGGTTCTAATTTAGATGATAATAAATGGTATTCAATAGTTGTTTTAGATGTATAATTTGGCATTAATCTGACCAAATACAAATCATTATCTTTCATTCTATCTGTATACATTACAGCAGTGTGACCAGAACAAATACTATTTTTTAGTTTATTATTAACTACTTTCTTGGCCTCTGTGTCATATTTTATATCTATATTAGTATCCATTAGTTTTGTTAATATTTCACCTTCAATATAAAATGAACTAAACGATCTATTATGTTTTATAATTCGTCCATCATCGGTATATTCATAATTATCATATTGTTCAGGTGGTCCACCAGCACAACTAAATGCTACAAAACTCATTACCTTTTCTCATATTTTTTACCTAAAAATTTTGGAATTGATACTTCCTCTGTCAAGCCAATTTAAAAATTGAGCTATTTTTATTATATAATATCCAATAGTATTTATAATAAAGAACACTACACCAAATTTAAAGAAAATTTCCCACTGAAAATAGTCATAATTAGCAAAACACAAACAAAAATTCACTAATCCAGTCAATATCAATATAACAAACAACCAATTAGTATAGTTATAAGGTATTAATCCTATTAAATAAATTAATTTAATAGGTTTTGATGACCCTTCATAAGTAAATTTTCGTGTTCTAAACATTTTAAGTGAATTTAAACCATTCTGGAACAGGTCTACCGTTAATTTTACCACTCCAATCAGCTAAGTGTTTCTTTTCAAACATATAACAATTGCGATACGAAGCAACAGAATCATTAGGAACAATACAATAATCTGGTATTGCCGGTGTTACCTGAGTAAATTCACCATCAGGAATATTATTAGGTGGTGTTTTTAACATTTGCAACAAACCTTCTCGTTCACCTTTGTATGTTTTGCCGTAACGATATGTGTATTCTTTTGCTAATTCAACTGTCAATTGGTATAACCAATTATAATTAGATACATTTTTTCTACACCAAATCGATGACGGATGGTTTGGGTGAGTGACTGCGTGTAATAATGAATCTCGTTCATCTGATAATTTCCAAACTTTTTTGTTTTTGTATCTTGCTGGAAATGAACCCTCGATATATTTTTTTTCGAAGGTTTCAATTCCATCTAATATTCTGTGTGCAGTACAAAGCAATTGGTGCTGTTCAGTCAACATTTTCACACAATGCTTATTATTATGATATTGAGCAGCAAGTTCAGGATCAAGATCAAGACAGAAAATGTTAATTTTTATTCTCCGAAAGATAAAAAGACGATTACAGTTTACATCAATCCAACAGTAAAGTCAAGCCATGACGTTTTGCAGCAGAAATTGCTTGCTCTTTGGTGTTAAAATTCATAAACCACTTGTCGCCCCATTTTGTATTAGAGTATATTACCCACTGATCTTTGTATAGTCCTTCTGTTATTTGTTTAATGAAATATTCCGTATCAGGAATAATCTCACCAACATTTTCTGATTGTTCTTTAGCCATGCTTTCCAACTAAATTATTCTTAAATATCTCTGTACATTTCTTCCATGTCCAGTTATAAGACTCATCCTCAACATATTTTCTCGATAGACTTAAAGCCTTTTCTATACTTTCAATATCAAATTCATCAACTAAAAATCCACTTTTACCTTCTCTGATGATTTCATCTGAAACAGTTCCTTTATAAGCTAATACAGGAGTACCAGATGCAATAGCTTCTAATTGAGTTAAACCAAATGTATCATTTTTAGAAGGAAATATGAATACATCTGCATTAGCATATCTTTCTGATAATTCTTTTCCGGTTTGTTTACCAACAAAAACAACTGCCTCTGAGCGATATTTTTCTATAAGTTCTTTTAGGTATGGACCATCACCTACTAATACCTTATAATATCCATCAGGAACAGGAATCTGACAGAAATCATCTAATCCTTTTTCTTTTGAAACACGGCTAACACAAAGAATGATTTTAAAATTTGGATTATCTGCTCTATATCTATGAGTAGAATTAAATACTCTTCTATCAACACCTCTTTTCCATACTACTAGATTATTAAATCCCTTTTCTTCTAATAATTCTTTAATTTTATTAGTAGGAACTAATATATTTTTCGATTTTGAATGAAACCATTTAAAATAAGGATATGTAAATTTTAATGGAATCTTAAACATATCATGAATAAATTCAGGAAACATAGAATGATAAGAAGTAGTATAATTATATCCTTTTCTATCACAATATAATTTTGCGAATAATCCAACTGGACCTTCCGTCGCAATATGAATATAATCTGGATTTATTTCTTCTATCATTTTTCCAATATTCCATACATTCAAAGAAACATCTATTTCTTTATAGAATGGTAATGAAACTGTTTTAAACCTTTCTGGATTAATTACATGAACTTCAAATTTTTTTGATAGAATCTCAATAGTTTTTGATAATGTCCTAACTACACCATTAGTTTGTTTAGATGTAGTATCAGTCACTAATAATAGTTTCTTCATCAGTTTCCTCTTTAATAAAATTCCAGTAAATTATCTCAAATGTTCCATCAAAATGTTCAACAATAGCAGTACACGATTCTTGAAAATCTCCACTATTAATATAGTCGATACCTTCTATACATTTTATCACAGGAAAATGTGTATGTCCACAGATAACACCATCATAGAATTTTCTTTTACAATAATCAACTATGTTATTTTCAAAATTAAAAACGAAATCAACAGCACCCTTTACTTTCTTTTTCAATACTTTACTGAAAGACCAGTAACCAAATCCTAATTTATGTCTGATAAAATTATAATAAGTGTTTAAATCTAATAGTAAATCATAGGCTTTATCACCAAGATAACATAACCACGGAGATAATTTACTAATACCATCAAACATATCTCCGTGAATTACTAGATATCGTTTACCGTTAATACCAATATGATCTGTTTTATTAACAAATTCAATTTTACCAAAACTTATTCCGTGTGATAAAAATGGTCTAAGGAATTCATCATGATTACCAACAACATAAACTACACGAGAATCCTTTGATATTTTTAATAATTTTCTAACGACATCAGTATGAGATTTTTTCCATTTCCACTTATTCTGTTTGATTTGCCATCCATCAATAATATCCCCTATAAGATAATAGGTATTAGCAGTATTATATTTTAAGAAGTTTAATAGAAAATCCGCCTTAGAATGTTTACTTCCTAAATGAATATCAGATATAAAAATGGTTCGGTATTTATTTTTCATATTTTAAATTAGATAATTTTAGTTGTGATTTAGGTTTTCGAAAATAATGATCTAATACTATTTCAGTAACAACAGAAATAATAATGGCAGATATTATATTAATACATATTTTATACATTATTGATCCAAAAACAACGATAAGATTATAAAAACGAGTATTACGAAAAACGTAATATATTGAACATTATGCATTCTTAATCATTCGTTTTGGTGGTGCTTTTAAATTAGGAAATTGGTCATCTTCCAATAGTAGTTCTTCATCCACTGCTTTAAAATTAAGTTTCTCTATCAATGTGTTAAATGATTCATCAACAGTAATAGTTTCTCCTTCTAAAAATAAATGACATTTACTATTATTACCGATAGCAGGAACAATCTTCCTAATACTATCACTATTAACTAAAATCTTTTGTCCGTTATTATTTACTTCAATAAACATATGTCACCTATAGTTTAAAAATTAAATTACTATCCGATTCACTAAATTCAATCATATGATTAGGAATATATGAAATCAATATCTTACTACCAGTATTTTCGTGATAACAAGATTTCCAATTATTATTAGTGTATAACTTAACAATAAAAGATACATACTCATAGTATTCATATTCATGGTCATCTAACATAGAAAAATCATCTAATGGTAAATACTTACCGGAATAGATATTATGCCATTGACCATAACTGATATAATAGAATTTTCCTTTATTATCAAATCCAATATCATCAATTACATCTTCAATATCCCTATTAGTATCAATGAAAACATTAACTACGTTATTCTTTTGATAAACTTTACATTGTCTAATAATAGGAAATTCTTTATGTAATTTAGGATTAAAATTAATGTAATCTAATTTGACATCAATCATTATTACTTAGTTCCCTAGTTACTTTCTTCATGTTATCATTTTTATGTTTTTCATAAGCAGACATAGCAGAACACATTAGTCTTATATATGTTCTATCAATTTTACCATTACCACCTAGCATAGCCATATCTGTATATCTACTAGGTAAACTTACTTTTTGTTTATTCATCATTCATCTCCATTGTTAATTTACTTCTTATTTATACTATCATTAAACAATCATTAATAATTTATTACTATCATCAACGGGCTACATACTTATGTTCTCAAAAAAATGCTCTCTTGTCAAGTCTTTTTTTCACTTGACAATAAAAAAGATATACTATATACTAGTAAGATAGAAAAATATAGGAACAATTATGCTAATCATAGACTCAAATCAGTTGTTCATCACTAGCATGACACTAGCTAAAGATGTTTTTGATGAAAACGAAGCAAAGATCGTAATGATCAACTCTCTAAGAGACAATGTAAAAAAGTTTAAGCAATACGGTGAAGTGGTAGTCGCATCAGATTCACGATCCTATTGGAGAAAAGATGCATTTCCTTATTATAAAGCTAGTAGGAAGTCATCCAGAGAAAAATCGCCACTAGATTGGGATTTGATCTTTAAAGCACTAGCAGTAGTAAAAAGTGATATTGAAAATCATTTTCCTTATAAATTTGTAGAAGAAGAAGGCGCAGAAGCCGATGATATTATTGGAACATTAGTTCCTCGATATTGTAATAATGAACAAGTAATGATTATTAGTTCTGATGGTGATTTTGTTCAATTACAGAAATATGGTAATGTTAGACAATATAACCCTATGACAGGAACTTATGTTACTGCTCCTGATCCAAATAAAGCCCTGAAAGAAAAGATTATTAGAGGTGACAGAGGTGATGGTATTCCTTCAATATTATCAGAGGATAATGTATTTGTTATTGGTAAAAGACAATCTCGATTACTTACTGATAAAGTAAATGATTGGTTAGATATGCCACCAGAAGAATTTTGTAATGAAACTATGTTAAATCATTATAAAAGAAACCAGAAACTTATTGATTTTGATTATATTCCACAAGAATTAAAAGAACGTATTATAACTAGACACGAAAACGCAAAGAAAACTACAAAACAAGATCTTTATAAATACTTCGTTAAAGAAAAAATGGTTTCTTTTATCGAGTGTTTAAATGATTTTTAATAGGATATGAAAGCATACAAATATCGTCTTTATCCAACAATAAAACAACAACAATATCTAGATCAGGTATTTGGTGATGTTAGGTTTGTTTGGAATAAATTGGTAGAGAATTTTAATTCTTATTCACCAATAGGCCCAAACAGACCCATGAACGAGAAGATATTAAAAGACAACCCTGAATACCATTGGTTAAAAGATTCTATTTCTTATGCTCTTCAACAAAAAACTAGAGATTTTCAAGAAACCAAGAAGCAATTCTTTAATAAGAATAGAAAAACTAAATTAGGAAGGATGAATTTCAAGAAAAGAGGAGTTCATAAAGATTCATTTAGAATTCCATTTGCGTCTTTACAAAATAACCCTATAGATTTAGTCAGAGGAACAATTAAACTTCCTAAAATGACAGCCATAAAAATGGTTGTTGATAGAGAATATCATGGACTTCCTAAAAGTGTTACCATTTCTAAGAATAGATGTAATCAATATTTTGTTTCAGTTTTAGTAGAAGAAAATATAGAACTGAAACAAAATACTGGTCTGTCAATCGGTATTGATCTAGGATTAAATTCATTATTATCACTAAGTAATAGCACTAAAGTCTCTAATCCTAGATGGTTTCGTGAGAGTCAAACGAAACTCAGAAAAGCACAAAAACATCTTAGTAGAAAAACAAAAGGAAGTAATAGATATAATAAACAGAAATTAAAGGTTGCTAAAATACATCTTAAAATAACAAATCAAAGGCAATTTGTTCTTCATAATTTATCCACTTGGTTGGTTAATAATTATGATAACATATTTGTTGAGGATTTACATGTTCAAGGAATGAAACGAACTAACCTTGCTAGATCTGTTTCTGATGCTGCATTCTCAACATTTATTACAATGCTAGAGTATAAATGTAACTGGTATGGAAAATTATTTAATAAAGTTGATAGATTTTTCCCATCAAGCAAATTGTGTTCTAATTGCCATTATAAAAACGAAGAATTGAAAAGAAATGATTCTAGTTGGATTTGTATTGATTGCGGAACCCAACATGATCGTGATATTAATGCTGCTGTTAATATTCACAATCAAGGATTACTAGATGTTTATGGTATAAATATTAAATCGGAGGAATTACCCGATCTGGGTTTCGAAGGAACCCTTAACAGGCGCGGAGAAGAATTAAGACCCATTAATTGCTTGCATTTAAGAGGCATCTTCGTTGAACCGTCTAACAATTTCTATAGAAATGTGTAATTACTTCGTGACAAATAAACTAACAAACTTTCTTGATTGCTTACAAGATTTTTAATGGAGAAATTATGAAACTATTTTTTTATGAGATTTTAGAACAAATTGATAATGCTGCTACCAAAGAAGAAAAGAAACAAATCCTGGCTAATAACAATACACCATATTTCAGACAATTCCTTGAATATGCTTTTCATCCTGATATCCAATTTTATCCTAAGAAGTTTCCGGACAATTACGTTACTCCTGACACGGCTCCGGGAATTTCATTTTCTGATTTACAATCTGAACTTCGTCGGTTATACTTGTTCCAAAAGGGCAACCCAACATCAGAAGCACTCACCGAGGACAAGCGAAATATCTTGCTGGTACAGATGTTAGAATCCTTTGAACCACGAGAAGCAGAAGTTCTTATTAAAATTTTTAATAAAGACCTAAAGACTAAAGGTTTGACCTATAAATTAGTAAAAGAAGTTTTTCCAAATCTTCTTCCATAAACACTTGACAATTTCCCAACAACACAGTAAACTAGACCCATGAGTAAAAAGAAAAATTATCTGAATGACTTTGATTCACTAGAGCGCAAGAGAAAGAAAGCGGTTAAACGTAGTGATTCAAAATTTGATCCTCTTCGTAAAAACAAAAAGTATCTAGAGAAACAAATACATTCATTTGATTAATGATTTTGCGGGTGTAGCTCAGTGGTAGAGCGTTCGGTTTGTGCCGGTTTAGAACCGAGTTGTCACAGGTTCAAATCCTGTCACTCGCCTTAAATTATGAGATAGGACGGTCAACCCGCGTTCGAGTTTGATACGTGGCTTTCTATCGTGAGGTAGATCAAAAGTACAGTCTTGGACTGCTATCTCAAATATATATAGAGTATTAAATAATGTATACCAAAATAGATAATTATTACGAATGGTTAGGTGTAATATTGCCTAAAGATGATAAAGGAAAAGATATAGGTAGAAAGTTTTTCCACTGCTTTATCGAAAATAATTTTGAATTTCAATATTGGGTTTTTGTTCCAAAAGAATTGAATACTAATAAATAATCTATATTATTTAATTATAGGACATTAAAATGGACACCATTAAAAAAGTAAAGAATTTCTCTAGTTTTAACGAAGAGAATCTTAAACAAGAAGTTCTACCTCAAAACAGAGAAGAATCGCCATTTTTTAAGGCAGCTATGAAAATGCATAAGAATGCTAAGGAATTGAAAAATATGCATCCTGAAAAACACGGTTTGTCTCCAGAGGAACACGAAGAAAAAGTAAATCGTATGCTTGGAAGATATAATCAATTGATGTCTTCTTATTATGGTTCTGTTGGACATAAGTACATGAGAGATTTACATAGAGAAAGAGCAAAAGATTTAATGGGTTCTGATTTTCAAGAAGAATATCAAACCGAATCAGAGGTTTCTAATAAACAGAAAATGATGGATTATGCACTAAAAGCATCTGAACGAGCAGTTTCAGATGCAAAGGATTTTGCTACTGGTAAACTAGAGAAAAATGATAAAATTCAAAGAAGACTTAATTTTATCAAAAAAGCACTGAGTAGAGTTAATAATTAGGAGTGGTGATGATTAGTTATATTTTTAAAATGACGCATTTTAGATTTTTTATGGTGTCAATGTTGATTTTTTTCGGGAGTGTGGTTTATTTTTCTAATCCTACTCTTCTATTAGACTGGATTCTGTGATGCTTTATCATGGTGATTGTTTAGCTGTGCTAAAAACATTCCCAGATAATTCTGTTGATAGTGTTGTTACTGATCCTCCTTATGGGTTAGGGAAACAACCAGATGCATTACAGATGTTATCTGATTGGTTAGATTCTGGACATCATGATGTTAACGGTAAAGGATTTATGAATAAAGAATGGGATGCTTTTATTCCACAACCAGCATTATGGAAAGAAGTATTCAGAGTATTAAAACCAGGTGGACATATACTTTGTTTTGCTGGAACTCGTACACAAGATCTAATGGGATTATCATTAAGATTAGCTGGATTTGAAATTAGGGATTGTGTATATTGGGTGTATGGAAGTGGGTTTCCTAAATCATTAAATATTTCAAAGCAAATAATTTCCACTGCAATTGATGAAGCAAAACAATGGAATGGATGGGGAAGCGCATTAAAACCTTCCGTCGAGCCTTGTATTATGGCTAGAAAACCAATTAATGGTACTATTACTAATAATATATTAAAATATGGTACTGGTGGATTAAATATTGATGGGTGTAGAGTAGAAACGGATGAGGATATTCCTGTTATGCGTTCAACTGGAGGACGCAAATTTGAACAGGCACATACACAACCTAATAGAAAACTCGAAAAAGTCGGTGTGCAAACATTAGGAAGATGGCCTGCAAATTTAATTCATGATGGTAGTGATGAAGTAATAGAGTTATTTCCGGACACTAAAGGTAGTAGTAATCAAGGATTTTGTAATACCACGGCCAGAAGTTGGAAAAACTCTAGTATTGCTGGAATTAATCGAGTCGGTTATGAAGATTCTGGAAGTGCTGCTCGTTTCTTTTACTGTGCTAAAGCTAGTAAAAGAGATAGGGATGAAGGATTGGAAGAATTAGAAAAAAAACCTTTAACATATTCAAACGGAGCACAAGCAGCTTCATCTTCGGGTAGTGATGAATATACAGGTGGATCGCAAAATATAGGTCTTAATAATATTAAACAACGACATAATAATCATCCGACCGTAAAACCGACAAAATTAATGCAATATTTATGTCGATTAATAACTCCTCCTAATGGAACGGTATTAGATCCTTTCATGGGTTCAGGTTCTACCGGAAAAGCTGCTAAACTTGAAGGATTTAATTTTATTGGCATTGAAAAGGAAGAAGATTATTTTAATATTGCTAAAATTAGAATAAATAATGTTACAAGTGATGATGGCGATGAAGAAGAAATCGAACAAAATGATAAAAAAGAACTTGACATCACAGACTTTTTAGATTAAACTAAATAGAGTTACCAGCTACGGAAAGAATATATAAATTGCTTTAAAACCTCTTCTTTCCACATCGGTAACAAAATTGTTGACTAACACTATAACAAGTGTTATAATTGAAAAACAGTCCTCAGCTAACAACAGGATATAATTTTGGCATATACACCCTGTTGGATTCGAGGACACTAATTTTTGAGAGATATTATGACTATTAAATATAATGTTGCTAAAGTAATCGAAGAAGAAGAAATTGTACTAGAAACTCCTCATTATTTTGAGGACGAAGATTATGAGTATAATTATCAAACATATGGAAAGATTACTGATAATAACTTAATTCAAATTACCAAAAGAAATGATTCTTGTGACACAGAATACGAAGTAACAATTAAAAACTTAGAACCTCGTAATCTACGAGCATATGATAATTATATTAGAGGTGTGCAATATGCTTCTGATGAATTTAAGTTTAATAAAATGTTACAAGAGTTAAAAGATTACGTTAATAGCATTTAAAATTTAACCGATTCCAGCTAAAATTAGGATATAATTTTTAACTATACCCCCTGATTAATTCGGAATCATTTTTCGGAATCTCAGCTAAAGCATAGTTATATTTACTGTAAATAAAACCCATACTATGCTAATTCGAGATTTTTCTTAGGAGTAACATCATGAAAATTGCGAACCACAAATATTACATTCCTTCCGGTAATAAGTTCAGAAACAAATCAATGATCATTGCTAATGCAATGGCTATTGAACTACTTAACTATGGAGTTAAGGTTTCTAATGAACTTCTTATGCAGATTGCCACTAATAAAAAGAAAGTGGCTCGTGAATTTTGTGCTAATGTACTCAAGGATTATACTGTAGGAAAACTGAATCCTCCCCTATTCAAAGGATGGGAAAGTCGTGAGGAATTTACTTTTGATGAAGTTGTATTCCAAATCGTAGGATACATGATTCAGTTGTCTGGTAATGATCTAGAAGATCCTACTTATATGGAAACTCTACTTGAAAAAGTAGATTTTAAGAAAAAGAAGGAAATTACTCTAGCAACCACCGAAGAAGCAAATGCTCTATTTCAATCTCTAGTATCATCTAAGGTATCCCTCGATAGAAGTAGTCTTGATACTCTCATTGGTCTTGGTCGAATCTTTGGTGCTGATTATGCATCTTCTAATAGAATTTACAGTGATCAAGCTCGAATCGCAGTTCTTATGGGTTGTGTAGAGGAACACGGACTACTAGAATCTCTGAAACTACTTAATTGTAAGTCATCCGATGTTCTACGTTATGCTGCGGCATTGGTAGATATTAATACTATTAATCTTCCATCTGATGTAAAATATGCTGTTCTTAACTGGCAACAACGAGTAGCATTACTTAGTTTTCTGAATAGCTTTGATTACGAACAGCTATTTGAGGATACTGGTATTAACAGAGAATCATGGATTAGATTCTTTAAGCATATTCATTTGTTCAGTCAGCATGATTTTATCAACAGATTTCCTAAGATTAATTTTGTTGCTAGAATTTCAATGGGACACAAAGAAAGTCTTATTCCAGCACAATATAATAAACTTCTAGATTCTATGCTAGATGAAGGGATTATTGAATCTACTGAATCAGAAAATCTTGTATATAGAACGTTTGCATCTAGAATCCAACGTGCTATTGACACTAAAGACTATAAATCAATTGAAAAATTGATGAATAAGAATGGTAGTTATCTACTAAGGAATCTAGCGACTGTTTCTAATGGTGTTACCAAGGAAAATGAATCTCGTTTTGTTGAATTGGTTCGTTCAAAACTTAAAAATGCTAATGTCGGAGTATTGTTCTCTGTTATTGGTATTAATGTAAAGGCTAAGTATCGTATTATTGATGTAAAAGGTAATACTGTAGTAGAAAAAGCAAATTATCCTAAGTATATTACTGATATTCAAGGAGATATTAGAAGAGAACTACATCGTCGTTATGGTTATAATGGTCGTGTTAAGGTAGCAGATGATCTACAAAATAAAGTAGTACCATTCTTATCTAAGAATGCTGAATTGGATCGTGGTACTAGAATTAAAATTGATTCTGATAAGTATCTTTATATGTTTGTTCATTGGATTCAGGGATATAAAAGAACTGACCTTGATCTAAGTGCTGGTTATTTTGATCATAATTGGAAGTTTAATTCTGTTTATTTTGGACATCAGGTTAATAGTTTTATTACTCATAGTGGTGATTTTACTAATGCTCCAGCACCAAATGGTGCTACTGAATATGTTAAGATTAAACTAACGGCTATTCCTAGTGATGTTAAATATATTGTTCCGATGATTAATGTATATTGTGGTGATGTGTTTAATAAAAATAACACTGTTTATGCTGGATTCATGACTTCTGATGATAGTGAATTCTCTATTAAGAGGGATCATGTAAGATATGATTTGAATGCTCCAGCATATTCTAATATTCCTTTTGTTATGGATGTTGAGAACAATGAGATTATATTACTGGATGTTAATAACAGAGAAAGTTATGGATTGACTATTCATTCAGAAGCGGATAGAATGAAACAAATTATTTCTGCTGTTAATGATAAAGTAGTAATTACTAATCAAGTATTAGCTGATATTCTTTCTGGTGATTCTGATGAAGTAAGTCTTCATATTAAGAAAACCGCTAAGAACGAAAACGAGATTGAACCTTCTAATTTAGCTAGTTTGTTTAATTGAGGAAACTGTAATAGAAATGCTTTGGGTAGGAATTATAACAGCAACAATTTTCTTTTCTATGATGGGTACTATAATATACAAAGATACAAATGTGAATTTCGTAGAAAAATACCTTGCTACTGGTACTGAATTATGTAAAGATCATGATGGATTGAAAAGTTTTGATTATTCTGGTCAATATACTTGTAATAACGGAATAGAAATCAATAAATAATATTGCTAAAGAAGATAGCACCATTGATGGACTTAAAGATGAGTGTGTATGTAGCTGGTGGAGTCCAATAAATACCACCATTACCGGGGTCTTACGACGGTTCTTTTTAATAATAAGAGGATAATAAATGAGCATTGCGAATAAATTATATCAACAATTAAACACAAAAGATTTTTCTTATGGTGAAACTGTATCTACTATCCTAGAAAATAGAGGTAAAGCAATTTCTAGTCTACCAACAGAAGATTTTATATTTGAAGATAATTCTGTACTACGAGTTACTAATAACGGTATTAGTGTACTAGAATTTTTACAGGAATAAATAATAAATAAAACGAGTGAATCAAGAAGATTGGATTTCTGGTCGTTCCTTTAGTTAGGTGGTTCACTCTTTTTAAAAATCGAATTTACATAAATACTATAAAGAACACAAAGATGTTCTAAACAAATTTGGAGTAATCCAAATCGTTGGTAGATCGTAAACTACAAATCTTGGAACCCGAAGTTGGTACTGAGTAATAAAAACCTACAATAACAATAATAGCAATAAAATCTTTATACAGGTTGAAATTGCAGGAGAAAATAAAATGGCCGATGTAGTCTATTCTACAGATCCTTTAATGGGTCTTTATCAAGATCATTCCGATATCCGCAGAGAAGCTGCTGAACATAATAATGAAGCGATCAAAGAAACCATCAAAACTGAAGCTCATATTCTTCAGGATGCTGGTAAAAATACTAATGAAATCGTTCGTGAAGGCTTAAAAGAATCTTTTAATATCCGTGGTGATGTTAAAGATAGCCGTTATGATATAGCTTCTCGTTTAGCTACTACTGAACAGAATCTTTCTCAGCAAGTAGATGCTATTGATGATACCTTAACCGATAAACTATTCACTATCTCTCGTGATAGTATAGATCTTCGCGCACAAGTAACCGGTTTAGGGTTTCAAGTTCGTGATGGTAACGTAGCACTTTCTAAGGATATCGAACTCAATTCACTAAAAGGTATGCTTGAAAATCAGAAGAATACTCAATTCTTATCTGATAAGATTGCTGCTGATGGTGAAAAAACTCGTAATCTAATCAACGATCTAAAATATCACGATTTAAACCGTGGTCTAGTAGAACGTAATGCTGAATTAGTTGAAGCTATTGCTGAACGTCGTCATTGGAGGCATCATGCCGATCAAAACCAATGGGCTGGTCAGTTTGCTGCTCTTCAAAGTCAAATGCAAAACTTCAACAGCCAACTATCTGATACTCGTCAGGGTATGATTAACTTCGGTAGTATGTTTGGAGTTGGTCAGTCATCTACTAGTAATAACGTTAAGTGAATTGATAAAAGTAATCCAGGGCATACCAAACGGTGTGCCTTGGTACTACTAAATCCAAACATTCAGGAGAATAACGTTATGAATGATCTAGAAAGACGATTAGTTGAACTAAACGAAGCATTATTAAACCTAGCAGAAGGTAAACCGATAAACGATCAATTATTGAACCAAGCTAGACAGGTGTTAGCTGGTAAAACAACTATTGATACTGGTATTGGTGATGATACTGTAATAATCAATAATCCTAATGAGAAATGTGAATGTCCTCCGGGTCCACAAGGCGAAAAAGGGGATAAAGGTGATCCGGGTGAAAAAGGAGATAAAGGAGATAAAGGTGATCCCGGCGAATGTAATTGTTGTAATGAAATTTTAATTAGCAGTGATTATACTGTTAGTTCTAATGATTATTACATTGGTGTTAATAGTAAAAATCCTGTTACTATTACATTACCAGAAGATCCAAAAGATTGTTTACAACTTATCATTAAAGCTGAAATGGGTCCACCATTAGGAAATAGAAAAATTACTATTGTTACTGCTGATGATGCAACAATAGATGGCGAAGACGATTATGTAATAGAAGTGCCTTATGGTTATGTACGACTAATATCCCGTGGTGGAGAATGGTACATAATTTAGGTGTCGATACTAAAAATTTGAAGTTCACAAGAATAATAACAAGAAAAGAGGAACAATTTATGGCTTACATTAATTTAAAAGTAAGAGAAGCATCTGGCAATTCATTTGTTAACTCTTATACTACAACCGTAGTTACAGAAAATTACACAGTATCCGAATATGATGAATATATCGGTGTTGTGTCAGTAGATAAAGTAACTATTACACTGCCAACATCTTCTGATGGAAAATCATTTATTATCAAAAATGAATTAGGCGAAACTTCTGGTATTATTGAAGTAGTAACCGCCGCAGAAGAACTTATTGACAGAGCAGACATGTATCATCTAACATCACCTTTCGAGAGCGCAACATTTGTGTCAAGAGGTGGTAACTGGTATGTTGTATAGGAGGTCAATATGCATTTCAGAATACCTAGAAATTTTAGATTAAGGACTAGAATATATCCTAGACGATATGGATTTGATTATAATTATGGATATTCTTCATGGAATAGTAATATTAGTTCCGTAGATCAAAACATTACTAACTTTGGAACACAAACGAATGTCAGTCAAAGCTCTACTGTCAATCAGTCTATCATTGATCGCTAGGCTCTTTACATTGAGCAAATTCCATGTTAGAATATCATCTTAAACATAAAGGACGTGTGTTTAAACATAATAACAAAAATGGAGAATTGACCGAACATTAGGAAGTTCAAAGAACAAAGTTATTAACCAAGTACATAAGGGTATGTGTTATATGATAAATTTTACATTTGAATCAACAGATGAAATCAATGAAGAATCATTAATGAACATGGCAGATGAAATGGCTTCTGCGGCTACTACATTTAATGATAGAGGTTATGATAATTTTATTCAAGCAAGAGAGGCGTTCAAGACCGCTCTACATGAATTTATAACAAAACCTAGTTGATATTATTAGTTATATTCATAATCCCGGCTAACCACCGGGATTTTTAATTTGTAAAATGCTTGACAACGGATTGAATTTCTGTTATAATATGAAAAACAAATTGAGAAGGTGATATTATGAAAATTATTAAAGGTGATTTGTTGGATTTAGCTGAACAGGGACAGTTTGATGTAATTGTTCATGGTTGTAATTGTTTTAATACTATGGGTGGTGGTATTGCTGCTCAAATTAAAAAAAGATTTCCAGAAGCATATGCAGTAGATCAAGATACCATAAATGGTTCTTATAATAAACTGGGATGTTATTCATATGCCAGAATACGTGTTCCTAAAAATAAAGATGCGTATCAAAGATACCTTGATTTTCATGAATTTGTTGTTGTTAATGCTTATACTCAATATTTTTATGGACAAAGACATGATATGTTCGAATATACAGCATTTGAATTAATTCTACAGAAATTACAGAGAGAATTTGGCTCTGTTCGATATGGATTTCCGCTAATCGGTTGTGGATTGGCTGGAGGAAACAAAGAAAGGATTCTAAGAATGATTGAAGATTTTGACATTGATGATACAGTTACAGTAGTGGAATTTGAATAATGGAAATAAAATCTATATATGTAGAAGATCCTGGATATATTGGTGTTAATTTGGAATTTAACAAATCCGAATTAACTAAAGATTTGAAATATAAATTTGAAGAGAATTTATTTTCAATTCTTGATAAACTGGGAATACAACCAAACAATAGTATCAATATAACAGAACAAAAACTTCTTTATTTAATTAATAAGATAGATATAATGAATAATGCTGTTGACAATGGTTTACCGAGTAGTCTTCTCTTAGAGTTAAGAAGAACGAAGGAGACTATTAATTCATGGTTTATAACTCCATGATTTATATACAAAAATAATTTTATTAATTTAAACTTAATTTAACAATATTACCCCTAGCTACCCCCTTACTAACCCTAAAAACATAAAAATACCCCCTCTAACCCATTGATTTTTAACAAGAAAAAAACGCTAAATTAAAT
>JACCDP011383484.1_pt1 | contig 52100 bp, 55 predicted proteins | sample 7445841 | NCBI WGS metagenome assembly JACCDP01 (sample SAMN15323441, study PRJNA562643) | freshwater metagenome | isolation source: river surface water | place: USA:Blue River Watershed | collected 2017-08-17 | reverse complement strand
TTGCTATACACCGCTTCAAAATCAATTTCAGCAACGGCTTATGCCATTACTGTTGGTAGTGGCGGGGCGGTATCTCCAAGTCCAGGAGAAAGTGGTTCAAATGGGAATAATTCAGTTTTTGATACTTTGACTGCTATTGGTGGTGGTTGTGGAAATAGTAATTTTGTAGCAGGTGGAAATGGTGGTAGCGGTGGCGGTGGCGGTGCTTTTGGTGTTTCTCCTGGTTCGGGGACTGCTGGGCAAGGTTTTGCAGGTGGTAGTTCAGCGGCAAATGAAGGAGGAGGAGGTGGTGGTGGTGCAAGTGTTGTAGGGCAAAATGGTGAAGGAGGTACTTTTGGAGGTACTGGTGGTAATGGTTTGGCTTATTCCATTAGTGGAACGAGTACTTTTTATAGTGGTGGCGGTGGCGGTTCATCCAATAACCCGCCATATACTGGAACAAATGGAGGTTCTGGTGGTGGTGGTAAAGGGGAAGGGAATGGCACACCTAATGTGGCTGCAAACGGAACTGCAAATACGGGAGGTGGTGGAGGTGGACAATGGTATAAATTTGGCGGAACTACTGGTAACGGAGGAAGCGGTATTGTTATAATTTCTTATCCTACATAATATGCAAGTTGCTAGAATAGAAAATAATATAGTTTTAGAGGTAATCGTTGCCGATTCTGTGCAATGGTGTATAGATACTTTTGGCGGTGAATGGGTGCGAACTTACTACAACACACTTGGTAAAAACTTTGCGGGTGTTGGTTACATTTATTATCAAGACAAAGACAATTTTTCAGCCCCACAACCTTACCCAAGTTGGACACTAGATGCAAATTGCTTATGGCAACCGCCCGTTCCGTATCCTAATGACGGATGTCTTTGGACATGGGATGAAGCAACAGAAACATGGGTGAATCCTATTTGTCCATAATTACTATCTTTGTAATTAATGATACAGCAGACTGACTCAGCCGCTAACGCACTTACAACAATTACGGGGGTTGCAGCCGTAGCATCATTCGCCACAGCATGGCAGCCGATCATATCAATGGCTGTCGGCATCATCGGTCTCGTTTCGGGCATCCTCGCCTGCGTCTATTACATCAAAGGCATCACAAAAAAATGAAACTCCCAGTTACGTTTGAACAATTCAGCAAAAATCCGGTAGCCGCAGTCGCTTTCTGCATGCTTTTAGTGGTTGGCTACCTCTACGTGGACTTAAGGTCTGGCTACACCGAGCAGATCGAAAAGGCGAACAAAAAGATCGACGCCATGGAGATCAAGATCGACAAGATGGCCTACGCCCTCAAGAGAAGTGATTCTGCGCTCTCTGCTGCAATAACTGAGCTTCGGATTATAAATACCCTAAAAAAGATATGAAATACGTTCTAGTGGCCCTATTTGCAGTTTTGTTTGCGGTAGAGCTTTCGTTCCCTGTTGGCGCCATTACCGCACCGCCGGTTGACGACATCGAGATGATGATGGCCAAGATCAAAAAGAACATCAGCATGGCATCTCAGGTCACTAAGATCGCACAGACAAAAAGTGCAGCACTTGTTGCACGAAAGGTCGAGGAGAAGGCAGAGCTGAAGGAGGCTGTGGTGCAGGCGGAGAAAAGGGTAGACGCAATACAGAAAAAATCAGAGATTCTTTCTGCCAAGATGATCGCCAATGGTATGGACACCGCCATCGAGGAGGTCAAGTACAGCGGACCGGCATATGACGCGTGGCTCAACTACGTTGAGGAGGGAGGAGCAGAAAACTTTGACTATTTCAGAATGTACCTATGGCAGCAAAAGTAAAATCAACAAAAGAGGCAGCGAAGTGGAAGCCAAAGGCATCCATCAAGCGTCCAGGCGTCGTGTCAAAGAAGAAGAACTCTTCTCTTAAGACTTCTAAGAACTATCGTAAACCTTACCGGGGCCAAGGATAATGAAAGACGCTTGCTACACAAAGGTCAAGGCACAGTACGCCGTGTTTCCTTCTGCGAGAGCGTCACAGGCGATTGCCAAGTGCCGCAAGGCCTCTGGCTCTGTCAAGAAGACAAAGGCCGGTGCTGACCTAAAACGTTGGGGCAAGGAGAAGTGGGTAGACACCAAGACCGGCAAGGCATGCGGAGCTGGTGGGTCTAACGAGTACTGCCGCCCGTCAAAGCGCGTGTCGTCAAAGACGCCGGTGACCAAGTCAGAGATGAGCCCGTCAAAGCTCGCAGCAAAGAAAGCCGAGAAGTCAAGGGTCGGCATGGGATCACGAGTAAGCAATGTAAAGAAGAAATGATGGAGACATTCTTGTTCGGGGTTTTATTCATTACCTTTACGATCGGAATTTCATACATTATAGGAGAGTACTTGGATGGCAAAGATTACAGGAAAAAATACTAGGGCCGGCAGCAACAAGGCAACTGGCCGGGACTACTCTAAAGAAAAAGAGTACCAGTCAAGCCCCAAACGCCGGGCGTATCGCGCTGAGCTGAATGCTGAGGCACGCGAGCGGGGAATCTACGGGAAGCGTAGTGCAATGGGCAAAGACCTGTCGCACACCAAGGGCGGGAAGATGGTGCTTGAGAGCAAGTCTTTGAATCGCCGTCGTCAGGGGAGCAACGGAAAGTCGACAAAGAAATAACCAACATAAAGGTTGGTTATCTTTGTATAAATGTTCAGACCGCCAACCAAATACTCCGAATACCTACAAGATGTACGCAAGTCAATCGACTATATTTTAAGTAGGGTCAACTCAACAACTGTCGGCACACTACAGCAAGTAACAAACGCCGGCAGCACCACTACGAATGCAATCACCACTGGTGGAATAACTACAGACTACGTACAGCTAAACACGCTCGCAACGCCAACACTGGCACCGGGCATGTTCGCGTGGAACGACGCCTTCGGTACCGCCGACCTGCGCCTGAAGGGTGGAAACGTTACGCTACAGCTTGGGCAGGAGACGCTTGCACGCGTTGTAAACAAGACCGGCGCCGACCTGTTGGAGTCTCAGTACCGCGTGGTGCGTGTCCGTATCGCCTCCGAGGGCGGGTCTCAGGGGCAGAGGCTTGCGGTCGTGCTTGCACAGGGAAACAATGACCCAGACTCGGTGACGACACTTGGGATTGTGACAGAGACCATTCTGAACAACCAGGAGGGATTCATTACGGTGTTCGGAAACGTCAACAACATCGACACAACCGGTTCTCTACAGGGAGAGACGTGGCTAGACGGAGACGTGTTGTACTTGAGCCCGACCATTCCAGGTGCGTTGACAAAGGTGAAGCCGATCGCGCCAAGCCACTCGGTTACGATGGGCTATGTCATATACGCTCACGGGGTAAACGGAAAGATCTTCGTAAAGGTCGACAACGGATACGAGCTAGACGAGTTACACAACGTGAGGATCACGGCAGTGGCCAACAACGACTTGCTGCAGTACGACTCAGTACAGCAGGTGTGGAAGAACGTAGCAGCATCAGTTGCTGTACCCACGCCCACTCTCGCACAGGTCACCACGGCTGGGAACACCACCACCAATGCGATTACTGTAGGTAATATAAACGTTGGAAGCACTTCTATAGCAGGGTCAAAAATAACAATTGAATCTTCTTCTAGATCAGACATAGTATTAAGATCAAGCGGAAGTTTGAATGATACTTTTACAATTTATGCGTTTGGCGGAGCCTATGGGAGTTCGTATGCTCAATTCGGAACAAATGACGGAGTAAGTTCATCGGCTCAAGGGGGTGCTATCTATACAGATTCCAGGGGAGGAGTGGCGCCTATACGTTTCATGGTAAAAGGGACTGGTACTACATCAATGTCAACCGCCATGTCTATATACACTACAACAAATGTAGGTATTGGCACTACTACCGATGCAGGATATAAGTTAGATGTTAATGGGACTGGTAGATTTAGCGGTGGTGTATTCCAATCAATGGGTACGCAATCATTGAACTTTTTAACAGCAGGAGCTACCGCACAAACTTCTGATAGAGGTATTTTTATTGGTAACGGAACATTTACTCCGGGAATAGTCAATTTAGGAATAGGTAATGCTATCAACATAGGTTCAGGAAACGGTAATGTTGCTATAGGTTATAATGCTAACGCTAGTGGTGCAAGTATAGCAATCACGAGAGGGATTACTGGAGCAGTAGCATCGGGTGGAGGTATAGCTATTGGTGGGACAGCAGGGACAAGTGCAGTAGCTATTATGGGTACAGCAGGAGGAAACGCTGTAGCAATTGGGAATGGAACAAATGCGACACAATCAGGAAATGTAGCTATAGGAGAGCAAGCAATTGCTAATGCTACTATTTCTATGGCAATAGGTGATAGAGCTAAAGCTAATCATAACTTTTCTGTTGCCTTAGGACTGGGTTCTAAAACTTCAGCAGCTAACGAGTTTGTTGCTGGAGGTTACTTTGTACCTGGCGGCTACGGAATATATAACGTATATTTTGGTTCTGGACCGCAAGGAGATCAAACAAATGTTATCAACGGAGAATCATACACTATTAATGGTAGTGGAGGGTTTGGAACAGACAAAAATGGAGGAAATATTACTATTGCAGGAGGAAAAGGTACAGGTACTGGAACTCCAGGTAGTATTATTTTTTCTACAGCTACAGTTACCACTACAGGAACTACTTTGCAAACGTTATCTGAAAAGATGCGCATCAGTTCTGCTGGTAATTTACTCGTAGGAACAACTACAGACAGTGGGGCAAAAGTCACAGTAGCAGGCTCAATCACTGCGGCCTCACTTATTGCAAGAGGAGTATACTTCAACAATACTTTAGTAGCAGCAGCAAACAATGACGTATTAGTAGGACTAGACATCAATCCTACCTTTACTAATGGTGCGTTTACGGGGGTTACGAACTGGGGCCTCAGAGTACAAGGAATGGTTTCTGCATACTCTGGTGTTACCACGTACAGTAATTCGGCTGCCAATACATATGCTCCATTAATAAGCAATGTTGCTAGGAGCGATTCTTCTCCAAGCTACACATTTTATGGGTATCCTGCTTTAGGTATTGGCTTCACAAATACAGACATTGCCCTAGGGTTTTATAACGGTGGGCTTAAGATGAAGTTGTTTGCTACAGGCAATTTGTCAATCGGAACAACCACAGACGCAGGATACAAACTAGATATAAGTGGAAGAATAAGAAGCACAGGAACAAACGGTCTTATATTGCATGATGGAACGTATGGAGCTAAGGTTTGGTCAAATGGGTATATATTTACTATTGAAAAAGAAGGAACATATGGTCCAAGTACATATTTGTTTAAGTACAACGATGGAAGTACCGCTCTTAATTTAAGTGCTCTTACTTCTATAATAGGACTTGGCGGAGGTGATGATGGAGTAATGATGTCTAGAAATGTTTATGCAAGACACGATGCTGCATTTGGATTTACCTCTTATGGTGCAACTACAAAATACAAAGCAATCCAAGCATTATTTACAGACAACAATACTAGTGGTGTAGCGTTCAACTATAAGACAGGAGGTACAGATACAGAGGCGATGAGAATCACCTCGGCTGGATATATAGGCGTAGGAACTACAACCCCAACAGATATTTTCCATATCGTCAACAACTCCACTGGCAACAAGTTTGCAAGGATCAGCGCTGGCGCTGCTGATGCGAGTGCTGCGTGGGTTGCACAGAACGACCAAGTCGACAACATTGTGTACCGTGTGTTTGGGTCTGGCGTTGCGGGCTTCCAGATGGGTATAGCGCTAGCAAGAAGTGCTTCGTTGATCGCCAACTTAGACGGAACTGGCAAGTTCTTGATCGGTACGTACTCCAACACCGACATCATATTTGGTACTGGGGACCAGTCGAGGATAAGGGTGTCTGGTTCTAACGGGAACGTGATGATCGGAACGCTTACCGACATCGGTACCAAGTTGAACGTGAGTGGAGAGATCAACTCGGCAGGATACAGGGTTAACAACGTGTTTGGATGGAGTGGTACAATAAACATTCCAACAACACCGCCGATATCAATTACAGTTGACGGTGGAATTATCACAAATGTTGTGTAACTTTGTGCCATGACAGAAATTCAACCAGTCACAGTTCCAACCAAGGGCGTTGGCAAGTACTTTGATATCATTGCCCTCAACTTCCCGATGGACCCACAGTCCGTTACGTTTTACTGGCAGGTGTTCACACAGGTGACCCTAGAGGACTCCACCTTGAGCCCCGGTCAGTGTATCCTTGACGGCAACTTGACCATGGACCAGCAGACATACGCAGGATGGGGCACCGATGACGAGTACGTTATCGACTGGGCCTGCGATCAACTAGGATTTACAATCATATGATAAACTTAAATAAAAACGTAGTAGACCTCGACGGAAAGGAAATCGAGGGAGCAAACTTGGGCAAGATCATTGCTCAAACATTGATTCAATCGTCAAAAGGCGATGCATTGAAGTTCTGGTCATGGGCCAACAAGCTTCACGCCGGCGAAGAGTTAGACCTTGACGACAGCGACAAGGAGGTGTTCAAAAACTTTGTAAAGGAGAACGACTCGTTGACCATCCTTACAAAGGCTCAAGTGTTGAAGTCTTTATGAAGAAAATGCTAGAAATGTTCAAGGGCGACAAGGGAGAAATTTCTTCCAAGCGCGTCGTTGGAATCGTTGGTGCCTTGGTCCTTTTCGGGACCATGGCGCACAACAGCCTCAGCCCAGAGGACATCGCTCCAAGTAAGGACCTGGTAGCTGCGGTTGAGTTTGTGGTGATCGCGTGCCTTGGATTCACAAGCATCGACAAGTTCGCAAGAAAAGAAAATGCCGAAGGATAAGCCAATACCAAAGACTACTACCGGAAAGGGTGCCAACTACTTGCCAACAAAGAGTGGTGCAGGCATGACCGCCAAGGGCGTAGCCGCGTATCGTAAGGCCAATCCAGGAAGCAAGCTGAAGACCGCTGTAACGGGTAATGTAAAAGCCGGTAGTGCAGACGCAAAGAGACGCAAGTCTTTCTGTGCTCGTAGTGCTGGTCAAATGAAGATGTTCCCGGAGGCAGCTGCCGATCCGAACTCACGCCTCAGACAGGCACGTAAAAGATGGAAATGTTAAAGTACGCTGTTGCCATATTATTGCTTACGTCGTGCAGTGCAAGCTGGCATCTAAAGCGTGCAATTAAAAAAGACCCGTCACTGCTGAATGGTGGAGATACCGTCCTTGTCCATGACACACAGTTTATCGTAAAAGAGCGTGTACTGACCGACAGCTTTGTCACTACCTGCTACGACACCATCACCCTTGAGGACAGCTTTGTCTTCACGCAGGTCATCAGAAGGGACAACGTGATCAAGGTCTACACCAAGTGCAAGTCAGACACCGTTAGAATTACCACAAAGATCCCGTTCAAGCTTCCTCCGACAGTAACATACAAGAACGACCCGTTCTGGAAGTCATTGGCAGTTGCACTCGGAACCTTGTTATTGTTAATTATTATCATTAGATTTGTACTTAAATGAAACTACTTGAATCTACCGAACTAGAAAAACTCAAAGAATTGAACACCAAGGTGCGTTCAATGAAGGAGGACATTGCAGACATGGAGGTTTCTATGTCAAGGTTGAAAACAAAAAAACAGAGCGCTCTGTTCGAGATCGAAATAGTAGCAGAAGAGTTGGGCAAGTTCCAGTCTGAGCTGCACGAGAAGTACGGAAGCGTGTCTATTGACTTAAGCACAGGAGAAATAAAAGATGGGCAATATTAATAACTACGCTACAGACACCGCCTTGGTGGGCACTGAGAAGCTTTTGATGTCAGACACACCAGCTGGTGGGTCTACCAAAAACACAACTGTAGACGCAGTTGCTGACTTTACTTGGTCGTCTGGAGCACCACAGTACACCCAGGCTCAACGATTGGCATTGACTGCTACCGTTGGTATGGTTGTTTATCAAACAGACGCTACAGAGGGCTTGTACCAATACAAGTCTACTGGCTGGTTTGCACTATGATTATACGCAAGGTTTCAATAGGGGCTGACTACAAGAACGCCATGAACTATCTTCATGGGCAGGAAGTTCTGCGTGGTGAGTACACCATTGACCTTATTATCATGCGTGAGGGAGGGTCTATAGAGATATGGATCAAGAACTCTTCTGGCATACTGCTTTGGAAGTCTTTCAACAGCAACATGCCAGTCTCTATTGAATACGACATAGACTTTTAAATAAAATGAAATCACCGCTCTACTTTGTGGTAGAGCCTGTTGGCGACAAGCTTTACGACAACACAACGGATTACGGCCTCGTACTGAGCGCCTCAAAGGAGGACCACACGGTAACCAATAGGTTTGCCACGGTCATCGCCACTCCGATTGGATACACTGGGGAGATCGTTCCCGGTGACACACTGATGGTTCACCACAACGTATTTCGGAAATACTTCGACATGCGTGGCAAGGAGGTGTACGGGCCGTCACACTTTCGCGACAAGACATTCTTAGTTGACCACGAGCAGTACTTCTTGTACAGGCACGACGGACAGTGGAAAGCTCCACACCCGTACTGCATGGTAAAACCGGTAGACAATCTACAGGACCAGGTGTTGGTTGACCCAGAGAGGGAGCAGCCACTGCTTGGTGTTCTTAAGTACGGAAATGAGTACCTGTACTCAAAGGGCCTCAACGACGGAGACTTAATAAGCTTTCAGCCAGAGAGCGAGTACCCGTTCACGGTTGACGGAGAGAAGTTATACCGGATGTTGAGCAAAAACATATGCGTAGCCTTATGACGGAGAAAGAATTCAAAGAGAAGATCATCGAGGCGGCAGAAAAAGCGATTCATGAGCTCATCTCTGTGGCCAAGGAGCCAATTCTGACCAACAACACGGACACAGACCTGTCTGCGGACAAGCTGAAGAACGCCGCCGCTACCAAGAAGCTCGCCATCATGGACGCCTTTGACATCCTCAAGAGGATCCAGGAGGAGAGAAACATGCTGGAGGCTCCAGAGGAGAAGGCGACACCGGCCGGCGTTGAGACTAAAAAGGGATTCGCTGAAAGGTTCTCCAAATGACAAAGCTGTACCAGATACTGAAGGAGGTCGTAAAGCCAGACATCCTCAGCAAGAAGAACATCGAGAAGTCGTGGAGATACGGCTACGACCCGCAGTATGACTTTGTTGTCATTTCAAAGGACGGCACCATTGGTCCGATCTACGAGATAAACGGCTTGAGGATCGCGCTGCCACGCCCGTCGAACGTCGAGGACAGAGACGCACGGTGGATGCCACAGGAATACCCAAAAGAACTTGCGAAGATCAAAAGCATGTTCGACTGGAACAAGTACGACAACCAGTTCAAGACAAAGTGGATCGACTACATCGAGACAGAGTTTGACAGGCGCGAGAACGGTTACTGGTTCATCAACAAAAAGCAGAAGACCTACATTACGGGAACGCACTACATGTACCTGCAGTGGACAAAGATTGACGTTGGTCTTCCAGAGTTCCGTGAGTCCAACAGGATATTCTTTATCTTCTGGGAGGCGTGCAAGGCGGACACTCGCTGCTTTGGGATGTGCTACTTGAAAAACCGTCGTTCTGGATTCTCGTTCATGAGTTCGGCAGAGCTTGTTAACGTTGCGACTATAACCAAAAACGCTAGACTTGGCATTTTGTCAAAAACCGGAAATGACGCAAAGTCTATGTTTACGGATAAGGTGGTGCCGATATCGAGCAACTATCCGTTCTTCTTCAGGCCAGTGCAGGACGGTATGGACAAGCCAAAGACTGAGCTTGGATACCGGGTTCCAGCATCAAAGATCACGCGGAAGAACATGGACAAGAGTGAAGAGGACGTAGAGGGCCTTGACACGTCTATCGATTGGAAAAACACGGCCGATAACAGTTATGACGGTGAGAAGTTGAAGCTACTCGTACATGACGAGAGCGGAAAGCTATTGCCTCCGAATAACATCGAGAATAGCTGGAGAGTTCAAAAAACGTGTCTTCGTCTTGGAGCAAGGATTATCGGCAAGTGCATGATGGGCTCTACGTCTAATGCGCTTGATAAAGGCGGAGCTGGATTTAAAAAGATATACTACGACTCCGACCCAAAGAAGAGAAGTGAAAATGGACAAACAAAGAGCGGACTTTACGGGCTGTTCATCCCAATGGAGTGGAACTTTGAAGGATTTATCGACGAGCACGGATGGCCGGTTCTTGAAAAACCAGAGAAGCCCGTGAAGGGCATCGACGGCGGCTACATATACCAGAGCGTTGTGGAGTACTGGGACAACGAAGTTGCAGCGCTGAAGGGCGACGCGGACGCGTTGAACGAATTCTATCGTCAGTTCCCACGCAGCGAGTCACACGCGTTTAGGGACGAGTCCAAGTCATCTCTGTTCAATCTTACCAAGATATACCAACAGATCGACTACAACGACTCAATGGCCGGCATCCAGTCCATCACCCGTGGATCGTTCCACTGGAAGGACGGAGTTAAGGACTCCGAGGTGGTGTGGACGCCAGACAGGACCGGGCGTTTCTTGGTGTCATGGATTCCAGACTCCAACAAGAGGAACAGAGTGCTACGAGTAAACGGAAAGTTCAAGCCGGGGAACGAGCACATGGGCTGCTTCGGCTGTGACCCATACGACATCTCTGGTGCCGTTGGGGGCGGTGGTTCTAACGGATCGCTTCACGGGCTCACAAAGTATCACATGGACGACGGGCCGACCAACGAGTTCTTCCTGGAATACATCGCAAGGCCACAGACGGCGGAGATATTCTTCGAGGACGTACTGATGGCGTGCGTATTCTACGGCATGCCAATCCTTGTGGAGAACAACAAGCCAAGGCTTTTGTATCACTTCAAGAACAGGGGCTATCGTGCATTCGCGATGAACCGTCCAGACAAGCATGTGTCAAAGCTGTCAAAGACAGAGATTGAGCTTGGTGGAATACCGAACACGTCAGAAGACGTGAAGCAGGCACACGCTGCCGCAATCGAGAGCTACATCGAGAAGTATGTGGGCATTGATTTTGAGGGAACTTACCGTCCGTCAGACGAGATGGGCGTGATGCCATTCATCAGAACTCTTGAGGACTGGGCGCGATTTGACATTAACAATCGTACCAAGCATGACGCATCTATTAGCTCCGGTCTTGCCATTATGGCAACTCAAAGACATTTATATGTTCCAGAGGTAAAGAAGTCAAAAATAAGCCTTAAATTTGCACAATACGACAATAAAGGCTCTCAGAGTGAGCTCATAAGATAATGACAGATCCGAAAATAGTAATCAATCCAACGACGTTCCCAAGTCAGTTGGCCACAGACGCACAAAAGGCGTCCCAAGAGTTTGGCCTACAGGTTGGACTTGCTGTCCAGTCAGAGTGGTTCCGTAAGGACGCTGGCTCGTGCAGGTTCTACAACCAGTGGATTGAGTTTCACCGTCTTCGATTGTATGCACGTGGTGAACAGTCTGTTGAGAAGTACAAGAAGGAGATGTCATTCGATGGCGACTTGTCGTACCTTAACCTTTCTTGGACGCCAGTTCCAATCATGCCGAAGTTCATTGACATTGTTGTTAATGGAATGGCCGACCGAAATTTCTCTGTAAAGGCAGTCGCTCAAGACGCGATGGCCGCTGAGAAGCGCAATCAGTTCCAAGACATGATTGAGGGCGACATGGTCGCTAAGGACTTTTTGCTCCAGACAAAGGAGCAGTTTGGCGTTGACGCGTTCAACACCAACGTGGAAGAGCTTCCGTCAAACGACGAGGAGTTGCAGCTTTACATGCAGCTTAAGTACAAGCCAAGCATTGAGATCGCTGAAGAAGAAGCAATTAACACCCTACTCGAACAAAATAACTATGCAGACACTAAAAAACGTGTCGACTACGACCTTACCACATTGGGTATCGGTGGTGTCAAACATTCATTTTATCCAGGAGCTGGAGTTAAAGTTGAGTATGTCGATCCCGCCAACGTGGTCTACAGCTACACCGAGTCACCATACTTCGATGACGTATTCTACTGGGGTGAGGTAAAACAGGTTCCGATCACCGAGTTGATCAAGATCAAGCCTGACATCACCAAGGAAGAGTTAGAAGAGATTTCACAGTTAGGCACCGCGTGGTGGGACTACTACGGCGTGATGCGTACATACAGGAACGACCTGTTCGACAAGGACGTGGTTACCCTGTTGTACTTCAACTACAAGACCGACAAGACATTTGTATACAAGAAGAAGTTTCTCGACAACGGTGGAGAGCGCGTAATCCGTAAGGACGAAGGCTTCAACCCACCAGCCGATCAGACCGAAGAAAGGTTTGAGAAGGTAGAGAAGCGTATTGACGTTTGGTACGAGGGCATCATGGTCCTTGGCTCAAACAAGTTGATCAAGTGGGAAATGTCTAAGAACATGGCCAGGCCAAAGTCTGCGTCACAGTTCGCGTACTCAAACTACGTGATGGTTGCTCCTCGCATGTACAAGGGAGCCATCGAGTCATTGGGCCGACGCATGACAGCTTTCGCCGACTTGATCCAGATGACGCACCTCAAGTTACAACAGGTGTTGTCTAAGATGGTTCCAGACGGTGTATTCATCGACGCAGACGGACTCAACGAGGTTGACTTGGGCAATGGTGCCGCATACAACCCAGAGGACGCCCTTCGCATGTACTTCCAGACCGGTAGTGTAATCGGAAGAAGCTACACCCAGGACGGTGAGTTCAACAACGCACGCGTTCCTATCCAAGAATTAAACTCTAGCGCCGCACAAGGAAAAATATCTAGTCTGATCGCAGCATACAACCAGTACATGAGCATGCTGCGTGACGTTACAGGCCTCAACGAGGCACGCGACGGCTCTATGCCTAGCTCGGATGCTTTGGTGGGCGTACAGAAGCTCGCTGCAGCTAACTCAAATACTGCCACAAGACACATTCTCGACGGTGGTATCTTTATCACACGCAGACTGTCTGAGGCATTGTCTTGCCGTATCTCTGACATCTTGGAGTACGCTGACTTCAGAGACGAGTTTGCAAACCAAATCGGTAAGTACAACATCCAGATTTTGGACAGCATCAAGGAGCTTTACCTGCACAACTTTGGTATCTTCATCGAGGTTTCTCCAGACGAAGAAGAGAAGCAACAGCTTGAGGCCAACATTCAGATGGCATTGAGCAGAGACCAGATCGCGCTGGAAGATGCAATCGACATCCGGGAGATAAAGAACTTGAAGCTTGCCAATCAGTTGTTGAAGGTTAAGCGCAAGGACAAGGAGAAGAGAGACATGGACAAGCAGCAGATGATGTCTAAGTTTCAGTCTGACTCTAACATCGCGGCCACACAGGCAGCAGCCGAGGCCAAGATGCAACAGATCCAAGCGGATACTCAGTCTAAGATTCAAATCAAAGAGGCCGAGTCAATGTTTGCAATTCAAACAATGGAGCAAGAAGCTCGCATTAAACTTCAATTAATGCAGCAAGAGTTCCAGATGAACATGCAGCTGAAGGGTCTTGAGTCACAGGTTCTTACAGAGAAAGACAAGATGAAAGAAGAGGCTAAAGATAAAAGAGTTTCTATTCAGAACACTCAACAGTCAAAGTTGATTGATCAAAGAAAGAACAATCTTCCTCCGATAGATTTCGAATCGAGAGAGGACAGCCTTGACGGATTCGACTTAGCATCATTCGAGCCAAGATGATAGGTGTCTATAAGATAACATCACCATCTGGTCGTGTATACATAGGTCAATCGACAGATATTGACTTTAGGTTTGGCGCCTATAAAAAATTAAAGTGCAAACTACAGGTAAGGATATATAGATCACTTGTGAAGCATGGAGTAGAAAGCCACGCTTTTGAAGTAATAGAGGAGTGTTCTGTTGATTTATTAAATGAAAGAGAAAGGTATTGGCAAGATTTTTACGACGTGTTGGGGAAAAATGGATTGAATTGCAACTTGGTATCCACTAGCAACTCTCCAAAAGTGTTGTCTGATGAAATGAAATCTAGAATATCGGCTTCTCTTACTGGATTTAAACACAGTGAAGAAAGCAGAGTAAAGATATCTAAAGGGTTAACCGGAAGGCCAGTATCAGATGAAACAAGGCGTAAGCTGTCTGAATCAAACAAGAACAAACATAGCTCACCAGAAACGGCTAGAAAAATATCCGAAGCGCTAAAGGGTAGAAAAATACCAAAAGATGTAATTGAAAAAAGGAGAAAAAGTCAGTCTGGATCTAATAGTGCTCATGCAAGAATTGTTTTAAATACTGAGAACGGAGTCTTTTATGGTTGCATTAAAGAAGCTGCTGAGTGTTATGGAATAAACAAAAGTACACTTAACAACTTTTTGATAGGTCATAGAAAAAATAAGACATCGCTAGTGTATGCGTAGGAGAAATTTGAGCCAAAATAGTGTGTCACTATTTTGTGTAAATTTGTGACGAAATAATCTAATTAAATATGCAAACTGAATTTAAAGTGAAGGACGTTGCCTTCGAGGAGCAGAAATCTGTTCAAGAAGTGGAAGAGCAACTCCTAAAGGAACACGAAGAGAAGCACGGCATCTCTTCCGAAGAAAAACCAGTAGAGACCACAGTAGTGGGGTCTGATGGCACAATAGAAAAAGTCGAAGAGACTGAGGCACCAGTTGCCAAGGAACTCGGAGACGAAGACGTTCTTACATACTTAAAGAGTCGGTACAACAAGGAAATCAACTCTGTTGATGACTTGTTTCAGGCGAGAAAAGATGCGGAGGAACTTCCAGAAGACGTGTCGGCCTTTTTGAAATACAAGAAGGAGACCGGGCGAGGCATCGAAGACTTTATTCAATTGAATAAGGACTACGATTCAGTTCCTGCAAATCAACTGTTAGCTGACTACATCAAGCAAGAGAACCCAGAGTTCGATGAAGAAGACGTAAAGTTTGAAATCGAAAGCAGGTACGAGTTTGATGAAGATCTTGATGACCCAAAGGAAATCAAGAGAAAGAAGCTAGCAATGAAAAAAGATCTTGCTAAGGCCAAAGACCACTTCAATCAATTGAAGGAACAATACAAGATACCTCTTGAGTCAAGGGGTGGCTTAGTTTCTGATGACGAGAAGGGTGAGTACGAGGCTTTTAAAAGATATGCCAAAGAGTCCGAGGAAGTGCAGAAGTCTCAGTTAGAGCGCTCAGAGTTCTTTGCCAAGAAGACGGACGAGCTTTTCAGCGACCAGTTCAAAGGTTTTGAATTTAAGGTCGACGATAAAGCGATTTCGTTTAAGCCTGGCAGTCCAGAACAAATGAAGAAGGCTCAATCTGACATTAGCAAGTTCATTGGTTCGTTCTTAGATGAGAATGGATACGTGAAGGACGCTGCTGCATATCACAGAGCTATCGCTGTAGCTATGAACCCCGATGGTTTTGCCAAGCACTTTTATGAGCAAGGCATGGCCGCTGCGGTAGACAGTGTTGCTAAGGAGTCAAAGAACATCCAGATGGACGTTCGGTCAACACCTCAGTTAACGCCATCTACTGGGTTTAAAGTTGTAGCGCTAGACAATGACCACGGAAGCGGGCTAAAGATAAAAATGCGTAACAAATAACAAACAACAAAAAACTAAAAAAACAAAACTATGGCTGGATCAGTTCAAGTGAGTCCCGGGTTTGCTATAACCCCCTCATCCGTAAAGGCAACTTTGCCTTCAAACTACATTACCAACTTCGATTTCTTGAATCAGTATCTTCCTGATACCTACGAGAAAGAATTCGAGCGTTATGGTAATCGCTCTATCGCATCTTTCTTGCGCCAAGTTGGTGCTGAGATGCCTTCTAACTCTGACTTGATTAAGTGGGCAGAACAAGGCCGCTTGCACACCAAGTACACCAACGTGTGGACTACTAGTGCTGCTGGTGCTAAAACTTCTGCTGTTACATTTAACTTGCCAGCTGGATCTGCTTGTGTATTCCGCATTGGACAGACTGTGTTTATTTCTCAAAATGCCGGTACTGCTTCTAACAAAGGTATAATCACTGCAGTTACTGCTACTACATTTGACGTAGCCTTCTACCAAAGCAACCAAAACATCATCGCTGGTACTTCAAGCACAAACTTGTGTACTGCATTTGTTTATGGTTCTGAATTTAGAAAAGGTTCTACTGGAATGGAAGGTTCTTTGGAAGCTCAAGATGACATCTTCGACAACAAGCCTATCATTATCAAAGACAACTACGAAGTATCTGGTTCTGACATGGCTCAGATCGGATGGGTAGAAGTTACTACTGAAAATGGTGCAACTGGCTACTTGTGGTACATCAAGTCTGAGCACGAAACTCGTTTGCGTTTCGAGGACTACTTGGAAATGTCTATGGTAGAAGGTGTTCCTGCTGAAGCTACTTCTGGCGCTGTAAACTACTTGTCTCCAACTCCAGGTCAAACTGCTGCTGGTACAGACGGTTTGTTCTACACCATTGAGCAACGCGGTAACGTATGGGGCGGTGGAAACCCAAGCACATTGGCTGACTTCGACGCGATCATTCAGCGTTTGGACAAGCAGGGTGCTATCCAAGAGAACATGTTGTTCGTTAACCGTAACTTCGGTTTCGACATCGACGATATGTTGGCTTCTCAGAACAGCTACGGTGCTAACGGTACTAGCTACGGTGTGTTCAACAACGACGAAACTATGGCCTTGAACTTGGGCTTCAAAGGTTTCAAGCGTGGTTATGACTTCTACAAGACCGACTGGAAATACTTGAACGACGCAACTTTGCGTGGTGGTATCGTTGGTGGTGAAGTTAATGGTGTGTTGGTTCCTGCTGGTTCTACTAGCGTTTACGACATGGTGATGGGTAAGAACGCTAAGCGTCCTTTCTTGCACGTTCGTTACCGCGCTAGCGAAACTGAGAACCGTCGCTACAAGACTTGGATTACTGGTTCTGCCGGTGGTGCTTCTACTAGCGATTTGGATGCGATGAAGGTTAGCTTCTTGTCTGAGCGTGCATTGTGCACCTTGGGAGCAAACAACTTCTTCTTGTTCAAGAGCGCCTAATCACAATAGGTAATCACACAAAGGGGTGGGTACAATTGTACTCACCCTTTTTGTTTATATTTGCATCGTTAATTAAATCAAATTATGAAAAATCAAACTAACCAAGTTAAGGATAGGGTATTTATCCTTAAAGAAGAGAAAGCTCCGCTGAGCTACACACTTCCATCAAGAAACACAAAACGTTTTTCTTTGCTTCACTTTGACGGAACCACCAACCGTGCGTTGCGTTACTCTAGAAACCAGAAGTCAGTATTTGAAGACGAGCAGGACGACAAGGCAATCCTTGAGCCAATCGTATTTGAGGATGGTACGTTAATAGTTCCAGCAACGAACCCAATTCTTGGGAAATTTCTTGATCTACATCCATTGAATGGACAGTTATTTGAGGAAGTAAATCACGAAAAAGATGCAGTTATGGACATTGAAGCTTTAAATATTGAGCTTGACGCACAGATTGCAGCTAGAAATATGAGCCTTGAGACAATGGAGTCTGTTGGAAGACTTATCTATGGCGCCGTAATTGATGGAATGACAAGCCAAGAATTAAAGAGAGATGTTTTGCTTTACGCTAGAACATATCCAGTGCAGTTCTTGGAGATGATCAATGATCCAGACTTGGCAGAAACAGCAATGGCATCTAAAGCATTGTCTTCTGGCCTGTTTGCAATGAGAAACAACAACCGTGAGATTTGGTTTAACATGACCGGTAACAAGCGCAAGCTGATGAACATTCAGCCTGGCGATGATCCAGTGTCTGTGTTGACCTCTTTCTTTGAATCAGAAGAAGGCAAGCCAATCGCAGAGATGGTACAGAATAAGTTGTCATAATTATATGTATATTTGTTGTATGGAAAAATTTTTAAGCATCCCAGTTACTAGCGAACAAAATCAGCTAGTTCAGGCTACCGGAATCATTTTGATCGAGCAAGCCTCTACAACCACAGTTACTATTACTTATAGCGGCGGTAAAGTGGTTACACTTACACATGCTACTGCTGGTGCAGGAGACGAGACAGAGCGTGATGCAATTCAAAACGCCGTAGTTGCTGCTTTGCAGACTTCTTGGACTTATGTTACATACAGCGTATCTAATCTTCCATACGCAGTAAGTGGAATTGCCGTAGCGTAAACATTAACACTATTTAAAACTAAGGCCATCTCGTAAGGGGTGGCCTTTTTTTGTTATCTTTGTGATGACATGATAAACACGGTTAGAAATACTGTTATGGCTATCCTTAATAAGGATAACAACGGTTACATTACACCGGAAGAGTTCAACCTATTCGCCAAACAAGCGCAGCTTGAGATATTTGAGCAGTACTTCTACGACTACACCAACTGGGTGAACAAAAGAAATGGAAGGTTGGCTAATGACGGTTATTCAGACATTCAAAAAAACATATCAGAAACAATTGATACATTTTCTACATCTAGCAACCTATCGTACTCTGGCGCTAATCAATCGTTTGCCCTTCCTAGTGATTGGTACTACATTAATGTTGTATTATACGGCACTAAAGAGATTGAATTTGTGGCCCAGAACAAGGTGATAAACTTGCTAAACTCGAACATCACCGCACCGACTGTAGCCTACCCCGCATACTACCAAAAAGGAAATGATATTAAAGTTTACCCAACGACCATCCAGAGCAACGTCAGTTCGTTGTATGTTCGCTACCCTGTTGATCCTAAGTGGACATATACTGTCGTGGGAGGCTCGCCTATATTCAACCAGTCAGCTGTTGACTATCAAGACTTTGAGCTTCCGGAAAGCGCACAAAACGACTTAGTGTACAAGATATTGTCATACTCTGGTGTTAATCTTCGTGAAGCAGAGGTTGTACAATTTGCTACAGGATCTGACAACTCTGAACAAACTAAGCAAAGCTAATGGCATACATAACTAATCAAGCATACTACTCGGACCCCAACAACAGTGGAGAGTACCAGTATGTCAGCCTATCTGACATAGTGAATAACTTCATGCTTATGTATGTTGGCGACGATAAATTAATAGGCGTTACAAAGAGATACAATGTGTTGTTCCACGCAAAGCGTGCAATACAGGAGCTTAACTACGACGCGGCCAGGAACGTAAAGGTGCTAGAGCTTAATGTTGGAGAAGACCTCAAGTTGGTCCTTCCTCCAGACTACGTTAACTACGCAAGGATCTCTATGGAAGTAGAGGGCACTCTGTTTACTCTCAGCGAGAACATGAGCGTCAACTACGCACAGGCTTACTTAAAGGATTCTAGTGACAACATACTGTACGACCAGAACGGTAGCGTTATCACCGGCACGTCAGAGCTTGACATCAAGAGAATTCAAGGATACCCACAGACATTGTTTACAGGCGAGGGCTGGGCAAACGGGCGTTGGGGGTGGAATATCGATGACTACTGGTACTTCAACTACAGCCTTGGTGGATTCTTTGGTTTAAACTCAGAAGTTGCCAACGTTAATCCAACATTTAGAATTGATAAGGCCTCTGGCGTAATCAACTTTAGTTCTGGAATGAGCAATAGACTTGTCGTTATTGAGTACATCTCCGATGGTCTTGAGAACGGAGACGACGATGCAGTTAAGGTAAACAAATTGGCAGAAGACTTTATTTATAGCTACATCAAGTGGGCTATCTTGAATAACAAAGTGGGAGTGCAAGAGTACGTTGTACGTAGAGCGAGAGAAGAAAAGTCTGCAATGCTTAGAAACGCTAAGATCAGACTTTCTAATATCAAGCCCAATCGTATTTTGATGGTATTGAGAAATCAAGGAAACTGGATCAAGTAATGGAATTAAAGAGAAGCCTAGTAGCTGGTATAATGAACAAGGATCTGGACGAGCGCCTGATCCCTGATGGACAATACAGAGATGCAATGAACGTAACCGTCGGCACGTCCGAGGGTTCTGACGTTGGAGCGCTGTCGAATGAGCTTGGTAATACCAAGGTGAGCGGACTCGCCGCTGCGGCTACTGCATTCTCTGGCTCTTCATTTTCATTGGCCGGGGCAAAGACGATCGGATCTATATCCGTACCTTCTGAGTTCTTGGTGTTCTGGTTTGTAAAGGCAGTTGGTGGAAATATCATCGCTTCTTACAACGAGCTTACTGGCTTGACTTCTGTCCTTGTGATGGACACAAGGGCCGGTGCTGCGAACGTTCTTAATTTCAATACGCAGTACTTAATTACCGGGGTAAACTACATCAGTGACTTGTTGTTCTGGACGGACGGGCTCAACCCGCCCCGCAGAATAGACACGAAGACCAACTATGGCTTCAATACATTCACAGAGGAAGAGATAAACGTAATCGTAAAGCCACCATTGACGGCGCCTACGCTTGCGTTAAAGACCGACGACTCACAAACAAACAACATCACAGACAAGTTCTTGTACTTCTCTTACCGGTACAAGTACCAGAACAACGAGTACAGCTCGCTTGCTCCGTTCTCTGAAGTGGCATTCTTCCCAAAGGACTTCCAGTACGACTATGGAACCGGCTCTAACAAGTCGATGGTGAACTTCTACAACGCAGTAGATGTTTCATTTAATATTGGGTCTAGCATCGTAAAAGAAATTCAGTTGGTGTTTAAAGACGCCGCTGGATTGAACGTAAACGTAATTGACAACTTCTCTCGTCAGGACATCGTGTCTGGTAAAATCAGCGCTGTAAGCCTGTCTGGAACGACCGCTACGTTAAACGGATTCTCGAACAACAAGATATACAGCGTTCTTCCAGCAAACCAGCTGACAAGATTGTTTGACAACGTTCCGTTGAAAGCGAAGGCACAGGAGCTTATTGGGAGCAGATTGATTTATGGAAACTACACACAGTTCTATAACATCGTAGACATAGCCAAGGGCGCTATCCAGATGAACTACGGAATAGAGGTAGTTCCAGAAAACAGGGCCTCTGGTTCTTATGTAATTGGAGAGCCTGTAAAGACCATGCGTAGCGACAGAGACTACGAAATTGGTATCTGCTATGTTGATGCATACGGAAGAATGAGCACGGTTCTTACCACGGTAGAGAACTCTGTGTACATTGGTCCAGAGAATTCAGATACCGGCAACAAGTTGGTGTTGACGATCAACAACGAGGCGCCAGACTTTGCTACAAAGTATCGCGTAATGATCAAGCAGAACAAGGGGTCTTACTACAATATCTTCCCGACCCTGTTCTATACCGACGGACCATTCGTCTACATGAAGATCAACGAGTCTGACGTAGACAAGGTTAAGTCAAACGACTACATCGTAATAAAGGCTGACTCTGCAGGTATTACCTACAGCGCTGAGCAGTACAAAGTGCTTGAGGTTGACACCAAGCCTAAAGACTTCTTGAACAACCCATCCAAGCCAAACATAGAGGGCGTTTATATCAAAATAAAGGTAGACGACAACTTCAACTTCTTGGACGAAAACATATTCTCTTACAGCTGCACCGGTATCGGAGCTACGTCTGCAAGAATAGATGGCATATACAAAACAACATGTGGGTTTAACAACGCAAACCCATTGTTGTCTAGATTTGGATACATCGAAAATCCAATATTCTACGGAAGCGGGTTGAACAACTTGGGTATCGAAAACTCAAACAACTGGCTTGCAAAGAGCGATGTAAAAGACATTAGGTACTACATTGAGATCGACGGAACAAACACCTTCAAGTATAAGATGTTTGGATCTTCAACGTATGTACAACAGGGCGTTACCATTACCGGTGGTGTTCAGAACTTAAGGGACGAGACTGGAACTGACGTAATTGCAATCAGATTTGCTACTGTCGCTGGCCACACAGTTAAAGACAAGTGGGTAGTAAACTGTAGGAGCAATTCTGGTCTTAACTACTTTGGTGACAGAACTAGTTTTAAAACAGGAGGCATCTTTGCCAAAGACCCTATCGGTGCGTGTGCTGTGGTTCCTCTTGACCTAGTAAATAATAACGACCTAGAAATTAAGGCAGGTGCAACAATTACCTTCCAGATAGACGAGACTAAGGTTGTAGGTGGCGGAGAGCAGGCAAAGCAAACGTTTGTTTCTTCTTCTAACTACTCAAACATCGAGGAGTGGTTCATCGAAGATGGCGCTTACATACAGTTCAAGATGCTTGTTGATGGCACCAACAAGGGCTACAAGAGCATATACTTTAGAAGGAGTGAGCAGAACTCTCCGTCTAACGGATTCTTCCAGTTCAACAATGGCCAGAGGATGAACCAGCTTGCACAGAGCAAAGTTGGGGCGGTTCGTATGTTTATTCTTGGATATGGAGATGCCGAAAGCCAAGGATTCAAAGATGCTGGAGATCCTTGTAAGCCATCTATTATCACGGTAGACTTTACAATTACACAGATTGACAACCCTGTTATTCTTGAAACCGTTCCAGACGTTAACGATGCGGACATCTACCACGAGGTAGCAACCTTTGGCGTTAGTAATGGACTTCACGAGGGTAACGTTACAACACAAACAAGAGCCGGGGCTGGAACTTCTAAGAAGTCGGCCGTGGTTAGCTTGGACAATGTATACAATGCATTTTGCTTTAGGAATGGCGTAGAGAGCGATCGTATTCGTGATGACTTCAATGCGCCGTTGATGAAGTACAGCCCAAGAACATTGAGCACAATTGAAAACTATGAGCAAGAGTCAGTTACAAATGGCCTTACTTACAGTGGTGTGTTCAGAGAGGATACCGGTACCAATAGACTCAACGAGTTCAACTTGTCTACCGCGAACTTCAAGTACGTAGACCGTTTCTTTGGAAGCATCCAGAAGCTGTACTCTAGGGACACAGACTTGGTCGTGTTCCAGGAAAACAAGGTGTCTGTCGTGCTTTACGGCAAAAACTTGCTCAGCGACTCAACTGGCGGCGGATCGGTTACTAGCGTTCCAGAAATTCTCGGTACGCAGATCGCGTTCCCCGGTGAGTACGGAATCAGCTACAACCCAGAGAGCTTTGCTGTTTGGGGAAGCGACATGTTCTTCACTGACGCTCGACGCGGTGTGGCATTAAGAGTTGCAGGAAACGCGATACAAGAAATCTCTATGCAGGGCATGCGTGACTGGTTCAAGGACCTGTTCATTGCTGGCATCAACAGACAAAAGATTGGTGTGTTTGACCCGTACAACCAAATGTATGTGTTGGCGTCTAACGACGATACTGCATCTGCGTGTGAGTTGGTTGTCACTCCGTCCACATTGACAGTAGACAAGACGTCTCAGTCTAAAAACATATTCGACATTCAGTCCAACTCTGGATGGGTTATCACAAACATACCAGTGTGGATGACCGTGGCTCCATCAAGTGGCACAGGAAACCAAGACGTTAGCGCTGACATCGCCGCAAACAATACCGGCGTGTCTAGGACAGCAACGCTTACAATTACTGCGAGCTGTGGTGTTGTGAGAACGTTCACCATCACACAGACCGCTACTGTAATTAAGCGTAGGTCTACATTCGTAATTGGAGAGCCTAGCGAAAGCGGAAAGGTTAGCACACAGAAATACAACTACACAAGTTCTGGAACTGCCGGATATGAATTCAACGACGTTGTGTTCAAGCCAACAGAGGTAACGCTTTACGACACTGCGTCTGACGTTGCTGGAATCAATGGAATACCCGCACCTGGCGACACGGTTACCGTGTATGCATACAAAGATGCTACGTCTTCTTTGGATGCTGAGTTAAACCCGTTCATTCCGACAGCCGGAAACAAGGTGTACTACTTGGTGTCTAATACAGAATACACTGCAGAAGACTATGCCACAGTTCTTGGCCTTGCGACACCAATCACAATGTCACTCGCTGGCGTTGAGTACTCTGGAACATTTGTTTACTCTGCTCCGTCGAACGAGCAGTACCTATACCTTATCTGGGACTACAGAAACACTGTGAGCTGTGGATCATCTGTGTCTTACAGCGGTGTTGCAGCTACCACGCCGACCATCGTAAACATGAGCGCCAACAATGGTAGAGTTTCTTATACCTACGACGCACAGTCTACGCCTGACAGATTCACAATTTCTGTTGGTGGCAATGTTGTGGCTGACTCTGGCTATGTTGGCCTTAACAGCCTTGCTAACTACAACGCGTTGATCGCGGCCGGTGTTCCAGCTTCACAAATCAACTTGTCATCACCATACAACGGACTTGTCAACAACAGCACAGGAACTTTGAGCTACGTTAAAAACTCAACAGCTGAAACCGTGCTTACTGTTTACTCTCCACTATCATCAAATAGCTGGACAGCTACTACGGCTTGTGCGTCTTTGACTTCGTTCACTCTTGACACCACCAATGGTACCATCGCAAACGTTTGTTCTCAGACACCGGCAACCACCAAGTATCACAACGCCGATGGCGGAGTAGTTGCTGTTGGTTGCACGATCTATAACGAGTCTACAGGAGCTACCGTTTATGACGGCGGAAATGCATACCACAAGACAGGTACGAACTTGATGTTTGTTACTTCGTCTGGCGTGGTAACTGAGATTGCATCTTGCGTGTGCTCTGAAACTGCACCTCCAATTGTAACCGCATCTGACATGGAGTTTGTAGTTGGTCAAGTAGTAAACATCAAAGTACCTGCTACAAATAGCCCAACAAGCTATAACCTAGTTTCTTCTTGTAGCTCATTCTCGTTGTACGGAGGTTCTAACGGAGCCGTGTTCTACGGGGCTAACTGTGAAACAGGATACTACGAGACGGCTACTGTGTCTGGCGGAGAGACAGTGTCTAGGTGCTTTGCCTCTGGAACCGTTAGTAAAATCTCTGGATCTTCTGATGCTACGCTCATCGTGACTGCACCATGCTCTGGATACTCTCTTCCAGCCGGCCTTGGATTTGACACAGCAACTGGCACTATCGTTGGGACGGTAGAGGGAATTGGAGACTACCAGTCTACATTTACAGCCACCAACTGTTTCGGCACTGGACCTTCTACGCAAATAACTGTTTCTTCTGTGTTGAACGACGCCCCGGCAACTCCATTTGACGTGTTTATTAACGGACAAGCAACATCGGCTGCCGCGTGTGCTCTATTGGTTCTCGGATGGGATCCATTGTATCACAACGGATACTACACCTACCCAATCGTTGGAGACACCGTTTACTTGCAAGCAAGAGGCGGAAATACGTTCGATGGGAACAACTTGTGGTACAAGATCAACAACAACCAAAGTTGCCAAATATCTGATGATGGAGTAGTTTTGGCGGTATTCAATTGCGGATCTACTCCTCCAACTCCTCCGACTCCTCCAGCTGGTGGATACTACCAAGCGACATTGTGTAACAGCACTTACAGTGCAGTTCTTTATGATGCTGTAGTAAGGGTAATTGCCAACGGAACTATCTTCAAGACCACGGACGGTAACTGTTGGACAAAGACTGCAGACCTGCTGCCACAGACAGCAACGTTCACCGTGCCTACCACGTTGGTTACATCAGCAAGCTGTGCAATATGCACCGGCGAGGCCCCTGGTCTTACTGAAGTGTTCTTAACAGACGCTGGAACCAAGGCGGTAGTTTGTGCGTCTACGGCTTACTATTCTTTCTGGACGAATGGGGTAGTTGGATCTAGCGGTTCTATTTACTACGATTCAGCAGGTACTAGTTTGGCGGCACCTGGATTTTATAAGAACCAAGCCGACCTGCTTAACGCACATCAGTGGAGCGGAACCGCATGGGTACTAACTCAAGCCTGCTAATGTTGTAACTTTGCGTAATGGCTAACTATACTCTTACATACTCACCAATGCTCGAGGGGTGGACGTCGTTCCACTCCTACTATCCAGAATGGATGACCAACATGAACAATTTTTTGTACACGTTCAAGAGCGGTGAGTTATGGAAGCACAACACAAATGCTACACGCAATAGTTGGTACGGAGCCGCTTCAGATCCGTCAACGGTAACCGTGGTATTCAATGACGCGCCTAGCGAGTCGAAGATGTTCAAGACGCTGGCGTGTGAGACCGACTCTCCTTGGAAGACCACCATCACTACGGACCTAAACTCTGGCGTGATGGAGGCATCTTACTTTGAGCTGAAGGAGGGCGATTACTTCACGTACATTAGGAGAAACCCAGACACGGTTGACTACAAAGCTTTGTCAACACAGGGCATTGGAAACGCGTCTGCCGTTACTTTGGTTGCAGCAGCTACGTACAGAATAGACTTCTTGTTCGACATTGGTTCAATCATAAGTGTTGGTGACTTGATCTACACAGTTCCAAGTGGAACGGCTTTGGTTTCTGGACAGGTAACAAACGTAACGTCAAACTCGGTGACCATTGTCATGGTTTTGGGTGGAACAGTTCCAGCGGTAGGAAACTTTATCATGTTCGTCAAGAACGCAGTTGCTGAGTCTTACGGAGCACGTGGATACTACATGCAGGTGTTGATGGAAAATACAAGCTCTAGCGCTGTAGAATTATTTGCAATTTCTTCACAGGTATTCAAAAGTTACCCATAACTTCGCTATCTTTGCGTAGCAATGAGTTTCACGGCGAGGCCACTAACAGATCTTGACTACGACAACACGCTCACAAAGTGGTGGAGTCAGTGGAGATGGGCCGCACCTTCTAGAAACTTTTTGCCAAACAACGGGAGGGGTGGCATCATGGTCTGCAAGGACGGTGTTGACATTTGTTCTGGATACATCTACTTTACCAACTCAAAAGCAGTTTGGATAGAGTTTATCGTGTCTAGCTTTGACTACAGGGAGCCAGATCGCAAAGAAGCGATTAAGTTCTTGATAGACACCCTGTCAGAATACGGAAAAGAAAACGGAGCAATGTATGCTTACGTTTCTTTGAGGAACCCAGCTCTGATCAATAAGTACATGGAGTGTGGGTTTGTGCAAGGAAGCGTTGGGTGTACTGAACTTGTAAAAATACTATAACATGCCAGCAGCAACCTCATTAATAATTGCAGGAGCTTCAGCCGCAGCAAGTGCTGGGCAAGCAATCGCCGCAAACAAGCGGAGAAAAGAAGCCGAATTCTCCGCAAAGGACGCAGCCGCAAAACTTCGCGGTATATCAGAGACCGACTATTCAGCTGGTCTTCAGGTTCCAACTATGGGCTATGACTTGGCGCAAGAGGGTGTTCAACAACAAGTATCAACAGGAGTTCAGGCATTGCAAGATACTGGTGCAGCTGGTGTTATTGGAGGGATTCCAACACTTACCGAGCAGTCTAACCGTGCGAACTTGGAGCTTGGGGCAGACTTGCAAAACCAGGAATACCAAAGAGATTTGTTTAGAGCCGAAAACAGACAGGCCATTGAAAAAAGAAGGGTAGAAAGAGAGGCTGAAATTGCAATGGGAGAAGTTGAGGGAGCACAAATGTCGGCGTCTGAGAACAGGCAAATTGCAAACCAAGCGGTTGGCGATATCTTTGGTGCGGCATCTTTAGGATACGGCCAGTACCTTGAGGCGAAGCCACTGTACGCGGCGAAGGGGTCCAGCTTAGCAAAGCCAACTGTGAAGCAAGCTGTTGCGCCATTTCAAGCGGGATCTACTGCTCTTAAAACACAACCGGTTGTAACTCCACAATATGGACCAATGATGAATCCGTCTTTGGCCCCTGCTGGAACTAGGCAGTTTGGAAACTCTTCTTACGCTCCTGGAGCGACCCCATATGGTTATTTCCCTGGACTTGTAACACCATTTAAAGGATAAGCATGGCAGAATTTTTAGGTTACGCAGGAAGACCAGAGCCGGTCAATTGGCTCAAGATCGCCACAAAGGGAATTGAAAATATTGATGCCATTGAGGCGGACAGACAGAAACAGCGTGAAGCGTTGGAGAAGTCTGCCGACGATCTCGTTACGGCGTCAAAAGAGTACAAGCCGGGACAGTCTGGAAGTCTTAATGACTTGGTATTGCAGGGCGCTGACCGCGTTAGAAATACCACGCTGGATCTTAAGAAGCAATTAATGAACGGACAACTTACACCAACCGAGTACAAGTCTCGCGTTGCTAAGATGTCTGAAGACTGGAAATACTTTGGAGACTTTACCAAGTCTTACAACGACATCGTTAATAAGCAGATTGAATACTTGAATGACCCAAAGGCATCAAAGCTTGGTGAGTACTTCTTGGACAAACAATCAAAGCTTGCTGACGTTGCAAACAAGCAGTTAGTTGTTGACCCGTCTAGCTACAACGTAGTTATGACTGATCCTCAAACCGGTATGGTTGTAGACTTCAAGTCATTGCTTATTCCAGAGAACCAAACACCAGAAAGGCTTGACGTTGTTACAGAGGTTGAGAAGTTCACAAAAGGCCTTGGAGAAACCTCTAAGTTCTTGGGTGGATACTGGACCACGTCCCCACAGTTGAAGGAGGAATACCAAAAAGCAAAGGCTAACTTTACAAAGTCTATGTTGCAGAACCCAAGGGGTGCAGCTAGTATCTTGTCTGACTATGTTGGTGGATATGATTTCTACGAAACTGCACAGCAGAAGAAAGAAATTGAAGCTGCCGGTGGCAAAGCTATTCAATTGGTACAGGGGCCTAACGGTATTGTAACTCCAAAGCTTACTGCGGCTCAAGAGAAAGAGGCAAGAGACGTTCTTGATAGACTGGTTGACTCGCGTGTTGACATGGAAAAGGAACAGCCAAGGCCTGTTGAAACAACTACCACAACTAGGGATTCAAGCGCTGATGGTGGAGATGGTGAAACTGTGAAAATAACAAACAGGGAGAGAAAGCTAGACCAGCTAGAAGCTGACATTACAAAGGCAAATGCTGAACTAAAAGGACCTCTTGAGGGATCAACGGTTGAACTGATTAAAAGGAGGCCAAGAAAAGCGGGTGGATATTTTTATGATTTCTACGGATACCAAATGATTCCAGGGGACAAAAATTCTAGCACACCAGAAAAAAGACTCGACAGAAAAGGTCCGCGTACTCTAATAAAAACAGTAAACCATACCCAGGTTAAGGATATTTATAACAACATATTAAATAACAAGTCTGAGGAAAAGGGGAACAATATAGATTACGAAAAGCTTTATCAAGGCGGGACTACTATATCAAGTGCCGCTGGTAGCAAATGGAACTAGTTGTAATATTTTTAGTTGCCGTTTGGTAAAAAAGAGGTATCTTTGATGTATGAATGAAGATGCAATCAAAGATGCGTATGATCTGTTTGTAAACACTGGGTATAACAAGTCTTACGACAACTTCAAAGCGCTAATTCAATCAAATCCAAACGCAAGGAAAGATGCGTATGATTTGTTTGTAAGCACTGGTTATAATAAAACACAAAAAGACTTTGACCAATTGATGGGCATTGGAGCGCCCGCTCCAGTAAAAAAAAAAGAACAGGTATCTCCTTCTCAACAAAAAGCTCAACCTACTTCGTTGGCTACTGGTGGGGAGATGGCAGGTGGGCTATCGGAGCCTTCTGCAAAAAAAGGTCCTAGCCTACAAGAGCAACTTCAATCAAGCGTAAACTTAGCAGCCGGCGCCCTTGTCGCTTCGGCTAAGCCTGGATTTACTCCAGTTCCAAAAGAGCAGGCAGACAAAGCCTTGTATGGCAAAGCGAATGTACAAACCGGGACTCTTAAGGGCGTTCCTGGAGAGACTAAAAGTACAGTACAAAACCTCAATGAAAAATACAAGGACCTAGGAGTTAGCTTCAAAGAGGCACCTAGTAAAACTCAAAAGGCCTTTGGCCTTGGAGACATAGTCGTAACTGCAGATGATGGTTCTACGCACATCGTTCAGTCAACAGGATCAGACGAAAAGCTAAGACAAGAAGAGGCGAAATTGCAAACATTCTTGATGGGCAAGTCTGCTGGTGTAGAGAAAAAGCCAGTAAGCCCCATGGAGTTCTTGATGATGTCAAGAGATGGCATCTCTCCACAGGAAGAGGCGAAGTTTAAAAGGGTTTACAGCCAAGAGTTGGTGGATAGTTCTATCAAGTTTGCTAACAACGAACTTGAAAAGACCAAGAATGGAGTTGACAAGATACAGGCAGAAATAGCGAAGTTAAATGAAGACGCCATGATCGGTGGCGTAACTCCAGAAATTGAGGCTAGATTTTCTGAATTACAGGGGGAATACGAAAGGAGTATAAAGTACGCAAAGTCTATTGCGTCTTTAACTGACGAGGGTGTTAAAAAGGCTGCTGGAGAAAACGCAAGAATAATGGGAGAGCAAGGAAATCTTCCATCTGCAATGTATAATAGCTTATTAAAGTTTGCAGAAAACTCCGCAACTGGGGCTCTTGATATTTTAAACCAGGCCGCAACTGTAGCGTACAGTGGTCTTGCAGAATTGGCTTCTGTTAACATGGGAGTTGATGTTACTGCCGAAGACCTTGGAAGCGCAAAGGCAGCAAGAGAGATGTACACAAAGGCCATAGATGATGTTATGTCTTCTGTAGAGGCTGACGTGTCTGAAGAGTATGTTCAGTCATTGCCACCAGTATTAAAAGCGCTTGTTGGCGCTGCCGAGTTTGTTCCAAACATGCTTATTCCGGCTGCCAATATTAGATACGGCGTATTGGTATCTCAAGGCTTAGGAAGAAGATTGACGGAACTTAATGACAGCCCGATGACAAAGGACTTACCAGAGAATGAAAAGTTCTTTATGTCTGCAGTTCCTGCCATGGTTGAAGCCGCATTGGAAAACTTTGGTATCTCTCAGTGGGCTGGAGCAAACAAGGGATTAATATCTTCTGTAACAGTAGACGTGTTGTCTAAAGTAGTTCCACAAGCAGGAATGCGTGGTGTCAAGAAACTGATAAACGCAGAAATTAATAACCTAGTATTACGCGGAGCGGTTAACACAGCTGGAGCAATGATTTCTGAGGCCGAGACAGGGGCTCTTCAAAGCATTTCAGATACCGCATTCAGAGAGGCATATGAAATTGCAAAGGGAAAAGACTTGTTCAAGCAACCTGGTTTCAACGAAGAAGGATTTAAAGAGGCGTTGCTAGAAGACGCAAAGATGGAGGCTCTTGGTGGCATGTGGATGGCTGGAGCGGCAAACATCGCACAGCAAACTGCAGAATATGTTACCGGGAAGTCCAACACCAATGAAACATTTGCTTTGATGAAGCAGATACTTGCTAGTAACACAACAGAATCAGCGTTGGCCTCTACTCTTAAATCTCAAATTTTGAGCGGAAAAGTATCTAAGGAGCAAGCGCAAAATACATTTAGAAACTTCAGAGAAGCCAAAGCAATTGTAAGAGAGCTTCCTCAAGAGCTGAGTGAAGACAACCAAAGGGCTGCGTTTGACTTGATTGCTGAGAAGAGAAAACTCACAAAGCAGATAGAGGGAAAAGATCCAGCATTGGTGGACAAACAAAAAAAGCGTATAACAGAAATTGATAACCAACTAATAACTATAAGCAATGCCGTTCAAGAGCAAACAACAAGTGAAGTACCTGTACAGCCAGAAACCAGAGCTGGCGAAGAAGTGGTCGAAGGAAAACCCGAACCAGAACCTCAAGTCGCTTCCGAAGAAGGTCAAGCCAAAGAAGAAGTAATTCCAGGTGAGAAAGCCGTTGTCTCTGGTATTGAGATAACTTATCCTACAGAGCAAGAAAAGGTCGAGCGCCAACAAGTTAGGAATAGCACCAACTATGTTACAGCTAAGGCGTTGGAACTTCCAGTTATTACTGAGGAAGAGTTTCAAGGTGACATAGATGGCGAGTTCGCAATGGTTACTGCAGAGAACCCAAAGGCTCAGCCTCTGACCGAAGAGGAGAATGTGGCCTTAAATACAAAAGCAGAGCAGTGGCTTATTGACAAGGGGTACTCTCCTAAAAAGATTGTAGGAAAGTATGACCAAGCGGAGAACTCTTTCTTTGTTAAAGGAATGACCAAGGAGGATGCGTTTGAATTTGCTAAAGAGTTTAACCAAGATTCCGTAGCACATTCCGATGGCATGATCTACCAGAACGGAAAGATGAATCCAAGGAACAAGGCGAAAGACAATTTCGAGACTAAAAACTTTATTCCTGGAGATAACATTGTTTCTATTATAAACACACCAGAAGGCCCAAAGACATTCTCTGTTGGATATGATTTTGAGGTAGACACAGAATTTGCACCAAAGGCCAAATTTGACGAAGCGGTAAACAGGTCTGCTGAGTCATTGAACATGGTGGCCCCAGATCTGAAGATCATCGTTGCTGAAAATACCGATGATGCACAGATGCAGATCGCAGAGGCATTGTCTTCTGTTGCTCCAAGCCAAGCAGGAGAGGTAGCTGGTGGTTTCACCACAGAGACCAGGGGACAGACAGTGTTCGTGAACGGAAAGCCGTTTGCCATGGTATTCAACAAGGAGTCAGCTGACTCTACAACTGTAGGTCACGAGGCATGGGAAGTTCTTCTTAACGACGCGTTTGCTGACGATCAAGCCAGAATGAAGGAGTTTGTTAACAGCATTGACGCACAGCTAAGGGCTCAAGGATTTGAGGACATTGCAGACAAGTTGGAAGCTTTTGCTAGCCAGCGTGGCTACGAGGCCGTTAAATACTCAGAGTACATGGCTGAGCTCGGTGGCATGTTGGTAGCGTCTGGCTTTGGAAAGGGCCCACTAACGGCTCAACAGAAGACCCTTCTTCAAAAGATCGGAGACATCATCAACAAGTTCGCTCAGCTGTTCACCGGCAAGAAGCAGTTCTTGGACCAAGCAACACCAGAGGACATCCTCGGCTTTATGATTACCATCTCTGAGAAGGTATCAAAGGGAGAGGACATCTCTCAGTTCTTTAGGGGTGAAACTCCAGGAGCTACAATGGATGGTGGTATTATCTCAAGGGCTCAGATCGGAAAAGACTCTGTTGATAACCAATTTGACATGTCTATAGAATACAACGATTCTAACATGCCAGACAAGTTGAAAATGCCAGAGGTTGAGCCTATTGAAAATGTATTGAAAGAATCTGGTGGTGCTGCTGTATTTATCAATAGCGATGGCACCAAGGTAGGCATGACAAGAGACAACAAGAAATTGCAGGGTGGATGGAGATATGCTTATTTTGAGGAGAACATAAATGACAACATTGGTTTTGCTGCTACTAGCGAAGCGCACGTAGGGACATTCCACAGATTAATCCAACAGATCGCGAGCGAAAGAGATGCGTCGAATCCAGAAATGGCTGGAAAACCAGTTGCTGTGTTCGTTACAATCCAAAATGCAGAGTCAATGCTTGGAGAGTGGTATGCTGGAGAGTTCTTGATGGATGGATTAGACAAGGCAATTACCGAAAAGAAAACAACAGTAGCCAAAGCTAGAAAGCTAATGGACACAGCTATTGTTGAAGCACAGAAAAGATACATTGATTCAGAAAGAAAGGCTTCTGAGTCAAAGGGTGATGCAAGATCTATTAAAGAAATAAAAGGAGATGCTCAGTACAAGCAATTAGATAAACTAAAAGGCATAATCAAAGAAAAAGGATTTGACACTCACGAAGGAAGAATTAAAGCTGCAAGAGAACTTGGTTCTAAGGCTTTCTCATTCAAGTTCAGATCATCTTTGTTGTCTGAGTTGATTCCATTGAAAAGCGCAACTGGTAAAAATCCAGAGATAAAAAAATTGTTATTAGATGTTGGATATGGAAGAAAAGACTTTTATAAAGACACTATGGACGAAATCCTGTATGACGCTTTAGAAAAGTCAAACTTTAAAGAAAACTCAATTGGAGGAACTACTCTTGGTGGTTTCTATGCAGACCCGTATGTGACTAGAGAGAAGTTTTTAGCTAATAAAAACAATGGCATTCAGCACGAAATGTTTAACGAGTCATTTTCTTCAAACGGAAAAACTTTCAGATTAGACAAGGCGAGGAATGTTAACAAGCTATTCCCATCTATGGGATTCCCAGATGCCAAGGGATACAAATTATACAATGATGCAAATAACGCATCTGAGTCAAAGTCTTCTGGAATCATAGGAAAGAACAAGGTTACTAAGTGGTTGATGGAAAATGGCCATGAGAAAACAGTGACAAATCCATTCACTGCAATTTCTGGAACAATGTATACTTCTACCATTGATGCAGACTACCAGAAGCCAGAAGAAGAATCAAAAGTAACCGCCAAGTCACAGAAGTCTGTACCCGCAGTTGTAGACGAAGTTCTTACCGACGACGGAAAGGGCAACTATGTATTTGTTCACTACTCTGACGAAAAGCGTGACACCATCAAGCCAATGTCTGGTTCTAAGAAGAACTTCACAGGACGCGAAGAGGTTGCCGCCATCTCATCTGTCGGTGGTGTTGCAATGTACTACACTAAGCAGGGCCAGAAAGAACAGGGTGTTGGCAACGTACCGCACACCGTGTTGGTGCCTAAAGACAAGGTTTACTTCTACGGAACTACCGAAAGGGGCAAGGTGTCTAACGACCCAGAGAACTTCGAGCCAGAAGCACGCCGCAGGTTCCAGGAATACAAGAACCGTGGCAACGAGACAAGGCCAACTACCTACGCATTCGACTCGAACAACGCAGCAGCATGGGTTACCAAGGTTGCCGCAGAAAACGGATACGACATGGTCGTTACCAACTGGGGAGCGCCTAAGAGCTACAGAGCTCAGACGGTAAAAGAGTTGACCCCAGAGGCTGAGTACACCGGATTTAAGCAACTTCCAGACGACGTGTTTGAGGTTGGAGACGAGGTGTTCGTTTATGGCAATTACGGCAATATCGTAAAGGTAGACGGAAAGGTCTTAACAATATCTCAAGAAAACCAATTTGGTACATTCAACGAGAGAAAGTTTGAGGTTACACCGTTCACAGCAGACAGGATCTTGCTAGTTGAAAAGGCTAAGCCAACAGTCACCACTCGTGCTCAAAAGGTAGACGTAACCGTCATCCCTGGATACGAAAGAATGATGGGCGAGGTTGAAGGAATTATCGAGAAGACGTTGAACCGTGGTGGAAGCTACAACCAGGCGAGTGCCAACGCAATTGGATACATCCAAAAGTCAGCGGTATACGAAAAGGCCGATGACTCTCAGCGTGAGCAGATCATCCGAGATTTCAAGAAGATCAGAGGCGAAAAGATGAAGGCTGCTCCATCCGTGGCTCGCATCATGGGCGAAATCAAAGACACCAAAGAGGTAACAGTAAAAGAGAAGACAGCACTTAAGGACCAAATCAAACTGGAAGCCAAGGCCGCCAAAGACGCTGTTGCATACGTAAAGCAGCTCAGAACGCAAATCTCTACAGCACTGCGTGCAATGACCGGCCGTGGTGTTATCTCTGCAAGACAGGCAACTACAATCTTGGCTAGATACGACAAGATGAACATCTTGAATCCAGTGATGAGAGACCGTTTCGTTGACTACATGTCAAACGTTCTTCAAACCGCTGAATATCTTGACAAGATCAAAGAGGCATCTAAGCTCAGAAAGTCAATCAAGAAGGCGAGCAAGTCTGCTGACAACCAAGCAGAGGTATCAAAGATGGCAAAGGACTTTGCCGGCATTGACCCATCTCGCGTTGAAGACATCGATCAGTACATCGAGAATGCTACACAGGTGTTGAACTCTGCCGCTAGAAAAACTGGAGACCCTTTGATGAGGAATCCGGTAAATATGGCAAATATGGCAAACTACATCGAGCAGGAGATGGAAATCCAGAACGAGCAGATCAAGAACGAAATCTTGAGCAAGTACCAAGAATTGGTAGACGCTGGTGTGTTGTCAAGCGACATGACCATCAACGAAATCAAGAGGGTAGTTGCCGCGATCGAAGAGAATGACTCTGACGCACAGGCGAAAGTAGCCAAGGCCAAGGAAGCGCTTAAGGAAATGATGGAAGAAATCTCTCCGGTGATCATGCAGATGGTAAGAACTGGCGAGGATCCATTTACTGGAGAGCCGATCGAACTTACCTACGACGAGAAGAAGGCATTGAAGTCTCTTACCGAAATGGACCTTGACAACCTGTCTCTCGCAGACGCGGTAAAGGTGGTCGAGTATGCAAACAACTTCGTTGCAAATGGCATTACTTCTGGTATTGTAGGAATTACAGAGCTTTACAATGGTTCTTTGGAGCCAGGGAAGCTTGTCAAGAAGGGCTTCAGATCTATTCCGATTAGAAAGTACTTCATGAAAGGAGCCGGTAAAGTTTGGGCAGAAGGATTTGCTACACTTCCAATGCTTAACAAACTGTTCTGGGGAGACACTAGACGCGCTATTGAGGTATCTGAGGCATCTGGGGTGACTGGAATATCAAATGGTAAGGCCAAGGCGCTAAGGATCGTTGACAAGGCCGCAAAAGAGTACATCGCAAAGTTTGCAAAGGCAAAAGACTTCTTGGCAAGTGAGAATGTTCTTGAGCGTGGCATGGTCGCGTTTATGTCTAGGGGCGTAATTGGCGATGAATTTCAGGTGCAAGACGAATATAATAGGCGCAAATCGCTAATTGAGGAGACAATACAGGCGCTAAAAGACCCAGAAAATAGCACAGACTTAGAAATTGCCAAGGGAGAAGTAGCTCAAAAGGTATACGACAAGATCCTCAAGGACTCTAAAAATGCCGAAGAGGTTCGCAGCAAGGCGAGCAAAACAAACGTTGATGCTGTTGACTGGTGGATTAACGAGTGGTCAAAGCACTACGACCAGATGGACGAGGTTTCTAGAAATGTGTACAACACAGAATTGTCTAGAGACATGAACTATACGCCAGATAGATTCCAACTAAAAGAGGCTCCAACAGCAACCGAGGAGGACTTTGAGTCTAGCTTCTTTGGAAACTTTGAGTACGTTGACACATCTAAGTCTGGATCATTGCGTCAGAATAACAGAATTAAGAATCTTCCAGAAGACAAGAACGGCGTTAAAAAGCGTATCGTAAACCTTGACTTCGACGTTAACAACGTAAATGCACTTACTAATGCGTTGGTTGACGTAGAGACTGCAGGTTCTGTAATGAAAGCAAAGGGATTTGTTACCTCTAAGGACTTCTCAAAGCTTTTCTCAAGCAAGGAGGACAGAGACCTGTACAAGAAGAGAATCGTCAAGTACGTGAGCCGCGTGAAGGGCGGGTCTTATGTAGACCAGAATGAACTGGCAAAAATGAATAAGGTTATCAATGCAATCGCATCTTTTGGTGTTGCAAAAGCTTTGTTCAGTTTGTCTCAGCCACTGAAGCAGTTTGTTCCACCAATGCTTAACACGCTTACACAGACAGGCAGATTTGACATTGCTGAGTTGTTTAAAGGCGGAATGGAGTTTATTGACAACTCTGGATATCCAATTGCCAATCGTGGCGTAGGATCTCAGGGAGAACTTAAGTCAATCAACAGAAAGCTTGTTGAGTCAGAAAAGAATCTAGCGCTAAGAGGACTTGATGGAGTTGCTGAGTTTAGTAATGCGGCTCTTGAGTTGACACTGAAGAACCCAGACATCTACGCTGCACGTGCGTCTTGGATTTCGTTCTACCTGTCTGAACTTAAAAAACAAGGAATTAAACCATCTAGTGTCAACTGGAGCACACACAAGTTGAACAAGCAGGCTGCCGACTATGCTCAGTCAATGGTTGACTCTCAGCAGAACATCAGCGATACCGACATGCAGGGCGAAATCTTCGCAAGCAAACAGCCGGCTACCGTGTTCTTGAGAAGGGCATTGCTTCCATTGATGACATTCACCTTGAACCAAAAGACAAGGATCTGGGCAGACATCAGAACAATTGGAAACGAAGTGTCTAGCAAAGAAGACAAACTAGAGGCTAAGAAGTCTTTGGCTGGAGCCCTTGTCGAGCTTACAGCGTTCTCTGCCATAGCTTTTGGCGTAAAAGAATTGTTGTACATGACCGCACAGGCAATCTTTGGAGTAGAAGAGGACGACGAGGAAGAGGAAAAGAAGAAAAGAATGATGAGACAGTCAGCGTCTACCGCTCAGAACTTCCTTAGAGACTTCTTCTTGCCGCCAATCCCAGGAATGGATGCTGTCGCTAGCGGTGGTGTAAACATTTTGTTGGACGAGTCTGGAGTGTCAGAGAAGATCCCACAAAAATGGTTTGGCATAGAGGACGAAGAGGTTAGATTCAACTTGTACGACAAGCAAAACCAGGGCTACTTGGACATGCTTGGAACACAGGGTATCGCCGCTGAGAAAGCTCTTGAGCTAGCCGGCTACTATGACATGGCCATAGACGGCAAGTTCGCCAAGGAGTACAACGGAAACAAGGTTGAAAAGCAGGTACTAGAAGAAGACAGAAAGGCCGCCGCATTAAACGCAATCGTAATGACTGGTTACTACGGAGGCCTGTTGCCGTCTGACATCGCCTACATCGCTGGAATCATCAACAAGAAGATCCAGAAACGTGCAGAAGATGCCGAAGATTAAAATAGGTGAGTGATACGGGCTACCTGCCCGTGCTCTGGGTGGTGGAGGAATCCCTCCACCGCCTTGGGAGCTCCCTTGTAGCCATTACGGTCATGCCAGCTGTCTGTTCCAGATGGTGAGCGTAGGCTTTCCACAGTTACACCAATGAAGTCCTTAGACGTCTTGTGGTGCACGTGGTGTGTATACACATAGCGATGCTTGGTCTGTGCCCAAGACATTGGAGACTCTTGAGCCATAAGCAATGGCAAGTCCTGTGCCTTGGCACCATCTCCATGTGTTGACCCAATCATGTTGGCCCCGTAGGTGTAGTACTTTCTGTGTGCTATAGAGCAGTCGAAAGTAATGTTTTCACACTTTGAGAACCATGACTGAATCGTGTCGGCCAAAAAGAATCCATTCGTGTAATCGTGATTACTTGGGTTGAAGCAGAAGTGAACGTCCGCAACAGTGACAAGCATCTCAAGAACCTCAATGTACAGCTGCTTCGCGATCAAGAAGTTGTCATACCACATGCCGTCGGTGTCTTGGAACGTTCCAGACGTGGTGGTCCTTCTTGGTGTGTCGATGTGCAGGATGTCGTTTCCGGCGATGAACAAGATCTTCTCGATATTGAAGCCGGCAGTCTTGTCTAAAATCCCCTTAACGCCTTCCTTTACTCGCTGTACCGCGATCTGGTTGTTGTAGTCTTCTCCAGTCTCAAATGAGCTAGCCAGCTTGCCAATGTGTACGTCAGCTGGATCCAACACCAATAGGTGCCCGTCCTTGCTATGACTTCTGTGGATGTACTGGTAGTGTGGAGCGTATTTCTGCATTTGGTCGATCATCTCGTCACGAATCTCTTCGTATGACGGAGCGTCAGACCCCTTTACGTTAATTGAAAAGTGTTTTCCTTTGTGCCAATAATGCTTGACCTGTTCTGCTGGTATTCCAAGCCTTTCGCATTCTTGCAATAAAGCTTTGTGTTTTCCTACCTGCCTGCAAACTTCTTTTCTAACTGTCTCTAAAGACATCGGCAAATTGTACTTGTCCTTTAGGACGCGTGCAATCTGGGCCTTGTTGAGCTTTCCTTCGTTAAAAAGATCAACGGCCTCTTGTTTATATGACTTCATTTGTATGGGTCGACTGTATATCCTTTAGGATAGGTATCATTGTCTCCACGATCTTCTTCACTTCCGCGTTCTCTTGGTCCATCATGGCCTCATAGAGATCGGTTGTCAACTCGTTCAACTCGTTCATGACGTAGTTGACGTAGTTTGATATGTTTTTGTTTTGTGCTTTCATGGCTTAAAAACAATGGGGTCGGACAAGCCAGACCCCAATGTTACCCAAACGAGATATGAACAAGACAAAGTTAATTCATAACACCACATAGTTATAAACCAGTTTTGCACAATAAAGTAGACTGATTTATTGTGCAAATATTTGCCACTATTTCTATTTAGTGGCAATTGTTAGCAATTTCTGCCGGAATATAGTTCGTAGCCAAGGAGGGATTTGAACCCTCAGTTCCTAAGTCTATGGATTTCACATATTTCGGAGGCCCATCTCTGGGGTAGCTCCGCTTCGGATATACGAAACTTGGCTATGAAAAAGTCCCACAAGCAGATCCTACGGTATGCAGGTGGGAACTTTCGGTCTAAGGATTCTATCCAAAGAGGGGTACAGTGCAAATATATGCACAAAGTAGCGAAAAGCAATACCTTGTGCAAAATTCTTATTTGCTATTTTTGTGATTTTTTCACAATTATTGTGCAGTTTATCATACATTATGTACACTTAATTGCATTAATGCATGAGAAAACCCACATTTTGTCAAATAACGTGGGTCTTCTCGGCATTTACCCGAATTAGACTACTAAATCTCGCAGTTGTTACCAGCGCAAGCGGCTTGGTCAGTGAGGTTTGTGTTGTCGCCAATTTCTACAACTTTTGCGACATCCAAGGCGTTAAGACTTGTAACGAGTTGCTCGTATCTTTCCTTGGTAATGGTCTCAAACGGTGTCTGTGGGTAGCTTCCAAGATCCTCCGGCAAGAAAGAAAGGCCGTTGAAGCTATGCTTGTTCTCCCACAACCACTCACCAACTGATGGCCACTCGTCTTGCTTCATTGTAACTGTAGCGCTGACGTTGTGTGTGTTGTTTCCAGTTCGGTGTCCAGGTACGATCCAGTTCTTGTGCAAGTACTTCACACGCTCCAAGAACTCAATGGCGTTCTCTTTGCTTCGTGTAATCGCACCCTTCGGTGCTGACTGTGGCACAGACACTACTGACTGCTGTGTTGGCTTCAACACGTCGTCTTCCAACATCTCTGGGTGGTAGATCGACATGTACGTGTAGATCGCCTCGTTCTTACCGATACGCATCCTGCGGACGTAGTACTCGTCGTGCCATGCGTGTACACCACTAGATGTGCCCAACACCAAGGAAGAGGTTCCAGATGGCTTCACACAGGTAATACGTGCGGCCTTGTTGATTCTAATTTCGTCAGACACAGAATGGTTCGCGTAAATCGCGTGGTTAACGGCCTGCTGCATGTTCAAGTTCATCACCACACCGCTAGCAATACCGGTCATTCCGATACCAAGCAATGCCTCGCGCTCTGTGGTCTCTTTCCAGATCGGACGCAGGTAATGGAAGTCCGTGTAAGACGCCTGCAAGGTTCCGATAACCGACGCCCAGTACACCCGGTCGTTTAAGTCGTCTTGGTCCTTGATGTCAGACGCGTTCACCTCTACCAAGTTACAGAACTGGAATGGGTTCAACGCAATCTCTGCGCATGGGTTGGTGCCCATTGTCTCGTTATCGCTGAAGTAAAATCCTGGCTCGCCAGAATTGCTAAGCTCAATTTTTTTCCATAAGCCCAAGAACTCCTCTTTACTTACACTATCACGCTTTAGGATGGCCGAGTTGTTGGCACGTGCACGCTGTGGGTTTAATTCCCACCAGTTGCCGAACTTAGACGTGAGCATGTCCTCGTCGTCAAGATCAAACAAAGCGATCATCGCGCTGCGTCTGATACCACCACTCAATACCGCGTCAGCGATAAAACACATGATGTCGTGACACTCAAGAGATGTCAGCATCTCTCCGTCCTTCTTGCGGTCCAAGATGGCCTGGATGTGCATCAAGCAGATCTTCAACGGCTCTGGGCCCGGGGCAACACCACCAGAGGTGATGAGTCTTTCTCCCTTGGCTCTGATCGCACGGAAGTCAAACGTTGGGACTGTAGCACTAAGGCCCAAGTACCCCTTCATCAATACCTTCACAGCGTCTGCCCATCCCTCGATAGAGTCACCGATCAAGTATCGGCGTGTTTTTGTGGCCTTGTTGATCGCTGGAAGCTTGTCGATGTTGAAGCTCTGGATTGAGTATCCTACACCGGTTCCACAAAGAAGCAAGAACATGGTCTCGGAGAACGCACGGTAGTCATCAACGTGCAAGTACGAGCAGTTGAACAATCGGGTGTTGTTCACCTCGATTGGTCTTCCACCGAACTGCAACGAGCGCATGGACGGGAGGATCTTCTTGGCGTACACCAACTCATAGGCCCTCTCGATCATGGCTGTCATCTGAGGAAACTTCTTCAAGTGCATTTCCTTGTTACGATCAACAAGTTCTGTCCATGTTTCCCTTCTGTTTAACTCTGGCACGAAGCGGGCATATTTGGCCCAGATTACGATATCCGACAATATTTCTTTCTCTAGTTCCATAATTTAAAATTTCTTACCGTGTTTGTATCCACGCATTGAGTTGTACTTCATTTTCATTTCGATGTGTTTTTCAAGGTCCACACCAAGACCACCGCATAGGTCGAACAAACGGATAGCTACGTCAGCCAATTCGTCCTCAAATGATGACTTAACGCCTTGCTCAAACGATGTCTTCCAATTGATTGCTTTGAGCAAAAACTCCTCGTCTGTCCTGTCTAATTCAAGGTCGTGAGACAATGACTCTACAACATCTTGATCAGCGTAGTGATCTTTCCTTAAGGCTTCAAGGGCCTCTGCCAATTCTGAAACAACGAGCATCAACATCTCTGGTTTGTTTCTTTCTCCTTCCCAAAAGCCTTTGCTCTTGGCCATTTCATGTGCTTGTGATATTAGGTTTTTCATAATAGTTCTTTAAATTTTTCAATTGAGTCGCAGACTAAGGCCTCGACACCTATTCCATTCAGCTCCTTGATTCGATACTCTTGCAGTGGCCGGGCCTTTCCGCCCTCCCTCTTGACCTCAACAAAGACAGTTCTTCCCGCCCGATACATGTACAGATCGGGAATGCCTGGCTTGTTTGTACTCAAAAGTTTTAGGACGTACCACCCGTTTTCCTCAGCAAGCTTGATCATCTTTGATTGCAGCTTTGATTCTAACATGGGTCTACAAAGATAGGAAAACCTTCTTAAAGTGTTGCAATGTAAAGTTCTTTTTTCCCTGTACGACCTTGTAGATTTTCTCCTCGATGCCACCCTCTGCGAAGATCCAGTACACGTTGTTCTCTAGTCTATCCATCGTAGTTAGGCGATCCCGGCTCTGCCAGTAAGACGTGGCTGAAAAGTCAATGTTGAAGTAAACCAAGAAGTCGGCCTCCTTCAGCGATATCCCCTCACGCCCGGTAACAATTTGTATAGCGAAATTGTTACACTCACCTGCATGAAATTTTCCTAAATCGGTGGTCATATCTTCTTGAAAGACAGACAACAAGCATTCTAGCTCCGCCTGGAACTTGTAGAAGACCGCTATGCGTTTTCCTGCAAACTTCTCTCTGATGAACTCCGCCTTGGTCTTGTCTAGTATGATGGCCTTTCCAGACTCAAGAATGACGGTCCCGCTGTAGATCTGGTGCAGCTTCTGCATCAGCTTCACCGGCGTGTCCGCAAGTATAACGTCTTCCTTTCCCTCGAACACCAAGTCACGCTTCAGCTTGTCTGCGATCTTGTACGTGGTGTCAGACATAGTCACCTTCAGCACGTGCTCGTTTACCTTGGATGTAAATCCAGCCTCGTTCTGCGTGTAGCTGATCATGTATGGACTGATAGCCTCCATGATCTTCTCTTGTATGCCATTGCTGTAGTCGTGGACACGGAATCCGTTGATCATACGCTCCCAGATCTTGACGTAGCTGTGTGCCCACTTGTAGAACGTCGGCTCGGTAAACGGAGACCGGTATCCAAGTATCCACATCTGGTGGTACATCTGTGAGTAAGACTCCGGTGACGGCGTGCCAGACAAGAAGATAACGTATGGGTCGCAGTGCTGTATTAGGCGTCTAGCCTCTATCGCCCTAAGCGATGGCTTGGGAAATGCTCCCATGCCGTGTGCCTCGTCGAAGACTATCGCGTCGTAGCATGTTTCTACTACCTTGTGTAGGCTCTCATAGTTTATAAAATCGCAACTATACGATGGAGCCAGCGCCTTGTAGTCTTTCTGAATCCCTCCAATTGCTTTCTTCTTGGTGACAAATAGTACGGTGGATATGTTGCCGATTAAATCTAAAGCTTTGAGAGCTGTGAATGTTTTTCCGCAACGAACCTCCATAGACAGGTATACAAACCTGTTAGGTCCATTGAGCAGGAGCACAGATTTTTCTGCTATCTCCTGCTGATATGGTCTTAATGTGATTTTATTTTCCATTAGAATTCAAATTCAACTTGCTCAGCTTCACTTCTTACAAACTTGATCCATCGTCCAGAGCCATCGCGTCCCTGCTCTACCGTCTCTCCGGTGTAGAAAAGACCAAAGGCCTCGAGCCACTTGTAGAACTTGTTGAGCGATATAGACGTCTTGCCTCGCTGGCCGTAGTCTGGGTTGTCGATTACGAACTCCTTGTACACGTCCTCCTTGTAGATCTTGGTGTTGACCTTTACGAACCGGTTCTCTTTGTCTGTCATCCACTCCCAGAAGCTGTGGTCGGTCTCGGCGATAAACTTACGCGTCTTCAAGTTCTTGAAGTCTGAACGTACAAAGCCAAAGCAGAGGTAGTTCTTCAAGTTGTTGACCATGTAGTTGTCAAACTTGCACCAGTCGTCCTCGTTCCAGTCTTCAAACAACAGCCGGCCGAACTCGATCTGTGGCGTAAAGTCCTTGCTGTAGTGCTGCTTGAACTCTAGCTCCCACTTGCGTCGCTCGAAAGAGTTGCCCTTTCCCTTGATCGCGTAGTTGGTGGTGATCACCACCTTCGGCGACTTGTGGAACGGAATCTTGATCGCGTCTTTGTTTTTCTTCTCAAGCGTGATGCCCTCGGTTACAATAGAGAACAGCCTCTCGAAGTCAAAGTTCCTTCTCACGTCATCAAACACAATGATCTGCGTGTCGGTCGACACGGTCTGGTACGCGAAGCTTCTCTCGAAGTTGAAGCTCTTTCCGTCAATAACCGCTGACTTCTTCATCCTAGACACCGCGTTCATGAACAGGCCCTTGCCGGTACCGCCCTCTGGGTTGTCGGTGATGACCTCGTCATTGATGATTACCGCCGGGCAGTAGCCAAGGTTCTTGTAGCTGTGAAGCAAGAAACCGATCGTGCTCTCTACCGATCTGATGCGGTCCTTCTCGGCACCAGAGATGTTACTGATGAACGTCTTGAAGTCGCAGTCATACGCGTCGCAGATCTGAAAGTCCCGGTCAATCACTTGGTCTTTCCACACGTAGCCACCAAGGTCGAGGTAGTCGATCATGGTGATGTCGCTACAGGTAACGCGAACGGCGCAGTTCTTGTAGTACAGGTAGGCGTTGTCCTTGTCGTCCTCAACGAAGTACACGTCAACCGGTGACAGCATCGACAGGAAGTCCTCCTTGAAGTAGCGTGTCTTGTCTGCAAAGTGGTTGTAGATTGAAAGGTCCTCCATTCTGAACAGGTAGTCCAGCACCAAGTCCTTTATCTCATCTTCCGTCGTATTTGATATAAGGTTGTTCGTAACCTTAACAAAAATATAATTCTTTGTGCCTTCCGGCGAATACTTGAAATAGCCATTGTCTTCTAAAAACTCTTTTAATAGGTAATGCACTACAGACACAACGCCCTTCGAGGACTTGGTCCAAAACTCTTTGCTTGAGGAGTCCTCCTCGATCTTTATAATTACGGCATCGGTTACCTCGTCATTCAGTCCAGACTCCTTAAGCTGTTGACGGATCTCCTTTTTTGGCACGCCCTTCTTTATCTGACGGCGAACGCTGTCGATGGCGTCTCTGTCCTCAAAGAACTTGATGCCGAAGTTCATCTCCTTTTTGTAGGCGCTGTCGATGGTGGTCTTCACTTCTGACAGCGGGAAGTCGTCGTGTGCAAACTCGCTCAGCACGTAGGTGGCAAGCTCCTTGTTGACACCAAAGTCATTGAACGCGGCAGCGAGAACGTACAGGTTGTGGTTTCTCTCACCCACGACCATGCCATACTCCCGGTCCCACCACAGGCGCAAGCGTCTGATGATTTCGTTCTGGTCAGTAACGGTGATGGTACGTTTGTTCTCCGGTCTCTCGATCGGCTCGTACTCCTCCTCTGCTAACTTGTCCCACTCCTTTGAGTCTGGGTTGTGGAAGATCAACGGGTCGTAAGACTCGTAACACACACGGCTCACGTTCTTTGATGTCTTGTCAAACTGCTCGCAGTTGTAGTACTTCTCCAGTGCGTTGAAGTAGCTCTTGTGCTTGTTCTCGTCCGCAGGAACCTTCACCAGTAGTTTCAGCCCGTCTCCCGACGGAGAGATAAACACGGCCAGCGTGTGCTTGTCCTTGGTGAACTCGTCCTTCTTTGCCAGCATGTCAGCCTTCTTGGCAAAGCCATCGAAGTCAAGGCACATGATGCCAGAGTGAGCGACGAGCGCTGAGTCTTCCCTGCGAGTGAACTCACCAGAGAAGCAGATAGCCGGTAGCTCCTTCTTGACTTGGTTTCTCTTGTCCTTGTCCTTCTCCTCTCTGATCCGCTTGACGATGTCCTTGGACTTGCCCTCTCTGATCCGGTGTATGATGTAGTCAACAGATCTGTAGAAAGGAGTAGACGTGTCCTTAATGCTCTTGAATATTGTTATGTTTCCCATTTGATTTAATTTTTGCTCGTTTGTATAACTGAAAAGCCGCATACCTTGATATGCCTAGCTTGATCCCACACTTTTGGTAGGAGTAGTGTAGGTCCTCCCTCATTATCAGCATGGAGTACTGCCTTGCCGTGCACTTATGTATTTCTAAAACCATTTACGATATCACTCAGTGAGTCGTATATGTCCTGCGCCGCGTCGCCCCAGTACATCTCACACTTGCCGTCCTCTTTGACTGGTGGTGTAACAAAGTATGACTGGTACTCTTCAGCCGGTGCTGTAAATCTGTGGCACGATTCCTTCCTAGGACACCCGTCGCCCTTGCACTTTGTAATGTCTGGCATCATTCGCAAATTTTGATGTCCATCAACGACTCGGTGAGTGTGCAAAGAAGCTTGCCGTTCAACTTGGTGTCGCGAATATAGTCACCCTCGGGTGAATAAAGTCCAACTGCCTTGATTAAAATTCCACCATCTACCACCTCAGCGTGCAGTATTTTGATCTTATGTGTGTCGATTTTTGCCATTTTGTGTCGTTTTTTTGGGGTTTGTGTCGAGTTAGTGTCGATTTTAAAAGTAAGCGACACAACCAAACGCATTGAATTTCTTTTACTTAGCTTTTTTGTGTCGATTTTTACTTGTTCAATACTTATTCAAAGAAAAAAATATAAGTAGTATAAATAATATATATAGAATAGGAGAGCTGAAAACCGACACAACGACACAGGGGGCGGTCCCCTGTGCCAGTGTCTTGGTTTGTTAGAACGGCAACTCCTCGGTTGGAGGACTTGCCTTCTTGGGCTCATTAGAGGCCTTCTCAGCCACCGAAATGGTTCCGGTAGTCCAAACTACCTTTCCGCCTCCGATGTACGTCTTAGAGGCCTTAGATTCGCGTTCCTCTTTTGTCTGCGACTCATAGATGGATGCGTTCTTGCCCCACTGGTTAGTCTGGTCGTCTACAGAGATGGTTACTTCAAGGTACTTGCCGTCCTTGATTTTGCTTCTTGTGATCTTGGTCACGTCGATTGATAAACTGATTAATGAACTCATAGTGTTTCTTTTGTGTAGTATTGTGTGATGTCTTCTGTTTTGTTTGGCCCGAAGAACTTGCGCCATACTTCTATTGCTCTTTGTACTTTCTCTTTGCCACGGTCTAGGAACTCCTCTGAGCAGTCGAACATTCCCGTCTTGTTTGTGCCCTTCTCTACAGCAATGAACAGAACCGGCTTGCCGAAGATCTGATTGTAGATGTAGGCCTGTGAGTCGTAGTTGTACTTGCGTGCAGAGTACTTGAACTCCTCGATGTTTGCTGTGGTCTTTAAGTCGATTACATACTCCGAGGAGATGATGTCTGCCTTTCCCTTCCATACCTCGCCCATGATGTTGGACAGGCCTGGCTGTTCGTACAGATTTCCGTCCTCGTAGATCATGTCGAAGAAGTCCATGCGGCCCTTGATGGAGTCGACCATCGCGTCCAGCTCCTCGACCTCTTTAGACAACAGGATGATGTCTGCTCCCTGCGACTCGCACATCTCTTTGTACCTGTTGGTATTCCTGGATGACACGTCGCAGATCAGAAAGTCTACAACCTTTTGTGGCTCAAGCAGTGCGGCGTGGAAGTAACTGCCCTGCACCATCGGAACGGTCTTCTCTTTGTCCTTCCCAAAGGACGAGGGGTCCTTGAGTAGGGCCCCGATGTCCGAGTTTGAGAGGAACTGTTTTCCAAATGTTCCGTAGTAGTCAGAGTCGCTGTTCAGTCTCGTTAGGATTTCTTGTGTCACGACGCTACCTCCCTGTTGATCTCACTGCGTGTGGCCTCGCTGATGCTGTACTTCTTCGACAACTGCTCGATGATGAACTTAGAGCCCTTCTTCTTGTTCGCTGTCAAGTAGTTCATTACCTTGGCCCAGTTCTCGTCACCAACGACTAGCTCGATGATGGCTGGCTCTGACGGAGCCTTCGCTGTCTTCTCATCGTCTGGCATGTCCTCACCGGCGTAGATGTAAAGACCTAGTCCGTGTAGGCCGATGGCCTTGGTGGTTGACCGCTGGATGGCCTTGTTCACGTCAAAAGACGTAACCTTCTCGATGGGAAGCGCAGCGTTTCTTGCGTCCATGATCGGCAGGTAGTCGATGTGCTCTTGGCCACCGATGGTGATGCCGACCTTGACCCACGCTGTCTTGCCATCTGTGTGGTAGTTGTTACCGGTCGCAGACTCGTAAACGGTGCGTGTCATGTCTGGGCAGACCTTCATTGTCTCTTGCCATGCGTAAGCCCATGACAGGTAGGTTAGGTTGCCCTTCTTCTCCGTCATCTTGTTGACGTTGATTGCATTTAATTCTTTAAACTTGCTCATATGATTTTATTAATTTATTTAAATACCACTGGGCCTTCTTGAGGTCCTCTATGCCATTCTTGTCTTCAAATCTCCATAAATACTTGATCGCATTTGCAGTACACACTGCTTGGATTCCCGTCTTTCCGATCGTTGCCGATTCAATTGCATCGATGCATTCAATTTTTGATTTCCTGTAGTAATTTGGTGTTATTTTATCTTCCATTTTATTTATATTTCCATTTATATCCATACGTTTTACAAAGCCTGCCTTTACAAACAGCTGTAATGTTCCCCTTGTAAGATTTATTTCCCAAAGACAAAGCGGCATTTGTTATAGATTCGAACTCGGCTATTATTTCATTTGTTTCTATATCTATTTGGTTTACTTTTCTTTTAAAACAATGTTCATTTCTACCCTTTAGAGCTACGCTTAATTTTTCTTTAGTTTCTTGAGTTAATGTCTTTCCTTTGTTGCCATCAGATATCTTTTTTCTTGTATCTAAAGAACGCACACGGCCCTTCATGGACATGGAAATTTTTCTTCTTGACTCTTCTGACATTGTTTTCCCCCTGTGTTTGTTTCCATTTTTAATTTTAGAATCTTCAGAAGCAACTCTCCCAACAGGCCCAACACCTCCATCACATAGGTTTAGTCCTCCAATATTGGGATGTTTATAGCAATTTGTTTTGAAGTAATCAATCCAAAAAATTTCCCTTTCCATAATTAAGTCGAGCTCAACCTCTTCGAGTATAGTGATTTTGTGAGATTCAAATCCGTGTTTTTTAAAACTATTATACAGCTTTCTCTGGCTTTTACATCTTAATCCCTTATATCTTTTTATGCGGTCTTCTATGTTTTTAGTCTGTCCTATATATATATTGCCGTTTGGGTTAACTATTTTGTATATAAATCCTTTTTGCATGTACAAATATAATGAAAAACTAACCTTCCTTGGTTGTAGTGTGCTGGCTTGTTTACTATATCAAAACTCATCTACAAATTTAACTTTTAGTTGGCAGAATTCCTACATTTTGTGCATAACTTTGGCAACATTTCTTGCTTTCCTAGCTGTGCGTCCTTCTCAAATTGTGACATCTGGTCTTCGTCTCTGATCACCGATCCGCAGCGGTCGCAGTCGATAGAAAATCTGAACTTCAGTCCGTACATCAGAGAGAACCACGCCATCTCGACTTGGCACAGCTTCTTGCTACGCCTAAACCTTCTTGCTAGCTCTTTCTCTCCCCATTCAACCCACTCGTTGCTCTGCTTGACCGTCATGGTCCACTGTGCGTACCAGTCGTCCTTCCTGTCCTTAATGTCGTCATAGGTCACGTCGTGACCGGCGATCTCAAACATCTTGTTGATCAGATCTCTGACCATCTCGCTTTTCTTTTGTTCTATTGTTGCCATAGTTCGTAATTGCTGTTTTCAGTTTTAAATTTGATGTAGTCCTCTTTCTCTTCCATAATCACGGTGATTGGGGTAGTGAGCCACGTAAAGCTCATTCTGTGTGGGTCTACGATCAGAGACAGGCCAACCTCTGGCGTGTCTTGCCGGTCTTTGAACCTGCCGTCCTTGTCCCACTGCACCCAAGATATCTGCGTGCCGTAGATGGTCAGCCCGTCTCTATCTCTTACTAGTTTGTAGGTTTTGACGTCTACCGGTATCTTGATTTGGTTTAGTTTACTCATTTCTTGTAAGTTTAATTAGTTCGTGCATGGAAGATAATAAACCATAAAAAAGAATAAAAGCCAATGAGGCCAAGCACACAATGGCAACTCCTTCTTCAATAGTATGTGCTACTACAATCGCAAAGACGATCAAAATCAATAACGCTGTTAACAGCAGTGCTAAGTTTTTACTTTTCATCTCTTTGTTGCTTTTTGTATTCTGTCAAACAGGGCCTGCAGGTCGTCAACCTTGTCCATGCTCCAGCCGGTGCTAGTCCTTAGAACGTAGAAGCATCCTTCGTCGTTGTCAATCCCTAGTGATGACTGACAATCGATTGTTAACTCCTCGTAGTCCTCGGTCGTTCCATTGCAGTTTCCCTCTTGGTTAAACGTAAAGGAGCACTTGTCTAGTTTTACGCCATCGTTAAGATGCCTCGACTCTTCTAATAGCTCTTGAATAATGGGGCTATTGTATTCTCTTGGTTTTGTCATTTGTTTATTAATTAATTCCACATGATTTACATTGGTCCATTACCTCGTCTTTGATTAGCCTGCACCAACCTCCAGACTTGTAAAATGGGCATGGCTTAATCCAGTATAATAAACCCGATGCGCCCTCCTCCAATAAATTCTTCTCCTCGTCTGGAGCGTAGCAGTATGGGGTGTTCTTCGGTATCTTCTTCTTTAGTTTCCTCGGTATTCTCATTGATTGTAAAATTATTTGTTGATGCAATTTCATCGCCAACCTCGTTGCTGTGAAGTATTACTGTGGCATTCGGTAGAATCTCTTTCCAAAACCAGTCTCTTTCCTCTTGGTCCTGTGAGTTGGCACACCAGAAGCTATCGTCAACTTCAAACTCAACCTCTATCTTGATCTTTGTCATAATAAATTAAGTCCATTTCTTGGCAATCGTACAAATAAATTGCATGTGTTTCGTCAGATATTACCAAGCCGTGTTCGTGAACATTTACGCAAACCTTGCAGTTACAGATATTGTTTTTCCTGTATACCCTTTTGCCTATCCTGTCGATGAACCATTGCTTGTCGTGTACTACTATCCGTATCATTTCTCACCTCCTTGTATTTTATTACGCATCCATTTTACGCCTTCGTTAAATGCTTTGTATTGAAGAACATTAAGTATGTATGTGTGGTGAATTGCGTACAAATAAAAAGATTCTTTCTCTATCTCATCATCAATTGGTAGTTCAATGGGTGTAAAATCTGAACCTTCTAATATGAGTTCTAACAACTCTTGAGAACCCACATGGACATCTCTGTTTACATTGGCAATTATTTCCAACACTTGTTCTTCTGTGTATAGTTTCATTGCTGTCTGTTGTTTATTGTTTGTCATAGTTTGTTCTCCCTTGCGAAAATTTTAAATGTGTTTCCTTTACCATCACTAAATAAAACATTAGAATCAGACCTATTACCAATAGTCAAATTCAATTCTTTTGTGCCGTCTGTTGGTCGGGCTAATGCTATTGGGTTGTCATCATTAAATTGAAATACCCATTCTACATTATCATATTCTTCAATTGTGATGATTGCAAATTGCTCCACTGCCGTTTGTTGTTTATTGTCGTTCATTGCTCACCTCCTCCGTAGGTTTCGTTGTAGTATTGTTCACCAGTTATTGGTAGTGTACTTTCAGGATAATCAATTCCATGAACTGTTCCTTTGTTGTATGCAGTTTCAATTCTTTCCTTCTCCATTTCTTTGGCTTG